>OLGB01000955.1_pt1 | contig 37297 bp, 35 predicted proteins | sample 1605691 | NCBI WGS metagenome assembly OLGB01 (sample SAMEA3888925, study PRJEB22519) | human gut metagenome | biome: human gut; feature: human-associated habitat; material: faeces | place: Denmark | collected 2010
GGGAGGGCGCGGGAAACGGCAGTCGGATAAAGGTCAAAAAATTTTCCTATTTTGTCTTGTCTTGCAATATACTTATGAAGTATTATATTCATTTGAATAACGGAATTATTTTTTCCGAAGGGCGAGACGCGGTTTTTATCTCCGCGCGGGCGAGCCCTGTTCGTCAATCAAAAACTTACCGGGAGGCGGTTGGGATGGAAGCAGTCAAGGCGCCGCGTGGAACAAGAGACATACTTGGGGACGAGTCTTGGAAATGGGCCTATGTAACGCAGATATGCCGCAATGTTGCGGATGATTATGGATATAGAGAGGTACATCTTCCGATCTTCGAGCATACAGAGCTCTTCTGCCGCGGAGTCGGCGAGACGACGGACGTCGTCGAGAAGGAGATGTACACCTTCACGGATAAGGGCGGACGCAGCATCACCCTGCGCCCCGAACTGACCGCTTCGATGGTGCGCTCATACCTTGAAAATGAGATGAATAAGGGCACGCAGCCCGCGAAGCTCTGGAGCATCGGCCCGATGTTCCGCTACGAGCGCCCGCAGAAGGGGCGCTACCGTCAGTTCGTACAGCTCGACATCGAGGCGCTCGGCGCGCAGGACGCCTTTGTTGACCTGGAAGTGATCGACTTCTCGATGGAGCTCTACCGCCGGCTCGGCCTCTCGAATCTGCAGGTGGTGCTGAACTCGGTCGGCTGCCCTAAGTGCCGCCCCGTCTACCGCAAGGCGCTGCAGGATTATCTGCGCGGACGTTATGACGAACTCTGCGACACCTGCAAGAGCCGCTTCGACCGCAACCCGCTGCGTATCCTCGACTGCAAGAGCCCGATCTGCAAGGAGATCACGGAGGGCGCTCCTTCGGTGATGGACCACCTCTGCGACGAGTGCAAGGATCATTTTGAACAGCTTCGGCGCGGCCTCGACAAGATCGGCGCGGTGGTGAAGCACGACAAGCGCCTCGTGCGCGGCCTTGATTATTATACAAAGACGGCCTATGAGATACTCTCCGGCGACCTGGGGTCGCAGAACGCCGTCTGCGGCGGCGGCCGTTACGACAACCTAGCCGAAGCGATCGGCGGCCCGCATGTGCCGGGCGTCGGCTTCGCCTCGGGAATCGAGCGCGTCATCCTCACGATGGAGGCGCAGGGCTGCGGCTTCGGACGGAAACCTGAGAACAAGGTCTACGTCGTCGCCGCCGAACCGGACGCGCGCCTTGAGGCGATGGACCTGATGCGCACGCTGCGCATGAACCGCATCTCGGCCGATATGGATTATATGGCCAGGGCGATGAAGGGGCAGATGAAGACGGCGGGAAATTCGGCGGAATACGCCTGCATCCTCGGCATGAGCGAGATCGAGAAGGGCGTCGTGACCGTGAAGAACCTCAAAGAGGGCGTGCAGGAAGAGCTGACGGTCGAGCAGGTCATAAACAAATTAAAGTAGTCAAACGTATATTTCAGAATAAAGAGGGATAACCGATGGACCGACATTATGACGCCTCGTGGCAGAGGACCATGTACTGCGGCGCTCCGCGCCTTGAGGACGCAGGAAAAAAGACTGTACTTAACGGATGGCTCAGGTGCCGCCGCGACCTTGGCGGGATCATTTTTATCGAGCTGTGGGACAAGACCGGCGTAACGCAGGTGGTATTCAACCCAGAACTGAACGCCGAGGCGCACGGGCGCGCTGGGGCCCTGCGCAGCGAGTACGTGCTCGCGGTAAAGGGCATGCTGCGCCGCCGCCCCGAGGGCACGGAGAATCCCGATCTCGCGACGGGCGCCGTCGAGCTCCTTGTAGACGACTTTATCGTCCTCGCGCCGGCGAAGCTGATACCCTTTGAGCTGGACAACGCCGACAGCGTCAACGAAGACCTGCGCATGAAGTACCGTTATCTCGACCTGCGCCGCGAGTCGATGCAGGCCAACCTCAGGACGCGTCACGATGTGACGCGCTATACGCGCAACTATTTCGGCGACAATGGCTTTATCGAGGTCGAGACGCCGATGCTCACGAAATCGACGCCCGAGGGCGCGCGCGACTATCTTGTGCCGAGCCGCGTCAACCCCGGCAAATTTTACGCTCTGCCGCAGTCGCCGCAGCTCTTCAAACAGCTGCTGATGGTCAGCGGCTGCGACCGCTATATGCAGATAGTCAAGTGCTTCCGCGACGAGGACCTGCGCGCCGACCGCCAGCCGGAGTTCACGCAGATCGACCTCGAGATGAGCTTCATCACCGAAGAGGATATCATGACGCTCGTTGAGAACTACCTCGCGGGGCTCTTCAAAGGGATCATGGGCGTGGATGTCGAAACGCCCTTCCTGCGCATGACGTGGGACGAGGCGATGAACAAATACGGCATCGACAAGCCTGACCTGCGCATCCAGATGGAGATGGTTGCCCTTGAAGAGGTATTCGCCGGCGGCGAAAATCCCTTCGCGGCGCTGGTCGAAAAGGGCGGCACGATCAAGGGGCTGCGTCTGCCCGGCGGCGCGTCGCTGTCGCGCAAGGAGCTTTCGGACCTTGAGGGCCGCGCAAAGGCGCTGGGCGCGAAGGGCATGGCGAACTTCCAGGTCAAAGAGGGCGAGCTCAAGGGACCGCTCGTGAAGTTCCTCGACGAGGGACGCCTCGCGAAGCTCAAAGAGCTTTCCGGCATTGAAAACGGCGACGCGCTCTTTATCATGGCCGACGAAAACTGGCGTCGGGCCTGCGAGATATTGGGGCAGATCCGCCTTGAGCTCGGACGCGAGCGCGGCCTGGTTGAAGAGAGCTTCCGCTTCCTCTGGGTGACTGAGTTCCCGCTCTTTGAGTGGGACGAGGAGACGGGGCGTTACACCGCCGTCCATCATCCCTTTACCGCGCCGATGAACGAGGACATGGAATACCTGCTCAGCGAACCGGGCAAAGTGCGTTCGCGCGCCTACGACGTCGTCCTCAACGGCACGGAGCTCGGCGGCGGCTCGATAAGGATACACAACCCCGAAATGCAGCAGAAGGCATTCCAGGCGCTCAACTTCACGCCCGAGGCGGCGAAGGAGCGTTTCGGCTTCCTGCTCGAGGGCTTGAGCTACGGCACGCCGCCGCACGGCGGACTGGCGATCGGCCTTGACCGCCTTGTGATGCTGATGACGGGAAGCAAGTCGATCCGCGACGTCATGGCCTTCCCGAAGAACCAGAAGGCCCAGTGCCCGATGACGGACGCCCCCTCCGAGGTCGAGACAAAACAGCTCGACGAACTCTCGATCAAGACGGTCGCGCCGCTCGTGTAAAATCAAGATATAGAAGAAAATGGCGGACGCCGCATCAACGCGGCGTCCGCTTATTGTTGAGGCAAAAATACCGCCTCCATGCAGCGCGGGCTGCTCAATGTTTCCATCAAAGAAATCGGCGCGTTCGCCTTGATCCCGAGGATATTTCTATCGGAACCGTCGTTCTTCATACATTGGTTAAAACAGCCCCGGATAATCGCGCCTGCCGTCAAGTATCCGGTGAATGAATACTGTGTCCTTCTCCGTTTTGTAAAATATAAGATATTTTCCGATCGAAAGATAGCGAAAGCCCATCGCGGAGATTTTTTCGTCAGGTACTTTCGGCCCCCTATAAGGAAGAGTTGAAAGTTCTTTGGCGTGTGTGATGATTAGCGCGTGCAGCTCCTTGGCTGCCTCTTTATTCTCCGTCGCGATATAGATGGTTATTTCCTCTAAGTCAGACAGTGCGGCCTCCAGGAAGCGTACCTCGAAGCTACCCATCGATCAGCTCTTTTAAACGCTTGCTTACTTCATCAACGGAATAGCTCCTGCATCCGGCAAGTCGTTCTGCCTCACTGCGCAGCAGCTTATCCCGCAGATCGAGCATTGCCTCACGCTTTGTGTAATGCTCAATGCTCATCACCACGAGGTCTCCCTCGCCGTTTTTGGTCAGAAAGACCGGAGAGTCCTCTTTTTTGCAGAGCTCGGCGATCTCATTGTATTCGTTGCGCAGAGCGGTAGATGGTTTTATAAACATTCTATCATCTCCCTATCATAATTATATTAATATTATATACTAAAAAATTATCATGTGGCGCGGCAGCCAAATTCAGTAAAGGACGCATCACGCTAAAGGCCCTATCGGCAAATATACCATATTTGTTTTTTACTGATATATATTATAATAGTTAAATAAGAGCGGTTAAAAATAAATTTAGTGCATGGAGGTATAAGTAATGCCAAAACTTCGTTATCTTGGACACAGCGCATTCTGCATCGAGGGCACGGGACTTAAGGGGCTCATCGATCCTTTTCTTACAGGCAACCCCAAAGCGGCGGCGAAGGCTGCCGATTTTACCGATATCAACGCGATATTCCTCACCCACACCCACGGGGACCATCTCGGCGACACGGTCGAGATAGCCCTGCGGACCGGCGCGACGGTCTATACCTGCAACGAGACGGCGGCCTGGCTATCAGCTAAGGGCGTAAAGACCGAGGGGATGCACATCGGAGGACGCGCCCGGTTCCCCTTCGGCAAGGTCAAACTCACTCCCGCGTGGCACGGCGACCCCATCATCGAGGATGGACAGGTTCGCTACGGCGGCATCGCGTGCGGCTTTGTCATTGAAGTAGACGGAAAAAAGGTCTACCATTCGGGAGACACTGGGCTGACGATGGAAATGAAGCTGCTTGAGGCGGAAAAGATCGATGTCGCCTGCCTGCCGATCGGCGGCTATTTCACGATGGATATTGACGACGCGGCGCGCGCCGTCGATTTTATCCATCCGATCAAGGCGGTCCCGATGCATTATGACACCTTCCCGAAGATACAGGCCGACCCCGAAGCCTTTGCGATGGCTGTCGCCGAGGCCGATCTGCTCGGAACGGAGATCGTGATACTGTCTCCCGGCCAGACGCTGGAGTTTTAAGGAGGCCTGTCGATGAAAAATTTTTATGAACTTGCGCAAAGCCGCCAGAGCTGCCGAAGCTTCAAAGACAAGGCGGTCGACGGCGAGCTGCTAGTGCGCTGCGTGAAGGCGGCCTCGCTCGCGCCTTCGGCCTGCAACAGCCAGCCATGGAAGTTCGTCGTCGTTACGAACGGTGACAAGAAGAGAGAGCTTTCAAAGCTGACACAGGAGATCGGCCTCAATAAGTGGACTGAGTCGGCCCCGGCCTTCATCGTCGTCGTCGAGGAGGCGGAGCCGATATTGATGCCTCGCGTCGTCGAACATTATGGGACGAAGCGTTTCTCCGAGGGCGACGTCGGCATGGCGACGGCCTTCCTTCTTCTCGAAGCGACGGAACAGGGACTCGGCTGCTGTATAATCGGCACCTACAGCGACGCCGAGGTCAAGGCGCTCTTCGGATTGCCCGCGGGCGACACGGTGCGCGCGATCGTGGCGGTCGGATATCCGGCGGATGAGACGCCGCGCCCGAAGAGCCGCAAAGACGTGAGCGAGATCACGACGCTGGTCGGTTGACAGAGTACGGCGGTCCGCACGAGTACAATGTTTGAACCGGGGAGGGGAGTTTTCCCCTCTCTTTCTTGTTTGCCCTCAAAACTGCCGGCTAAGCCGGTGATTCTGACCGGCGGCCGCGCGAAGGTGTAATATCCTTCAAGAAAGGCGGTACAAAGCGTGATAGTATGACAGGCGCGGGGAGGTATGCGGATCATGACAGCCGAAAGGGAAGAGCGCCTCGTCTATTACGACGGCGATCTTGAGATAGAAGCGTATAGGCTCAGCGGGGTGGTACAGAAATTCCCGAATCACTTTCACGACTGTTACGTCATCGGGGTGATGATGGGAGGCCGGCGGCGCCTCTGGTGCCGGGGGGCCGAATATGAGCTGGCGGCGGGAGATATCGTTCTCTTCAATCCGCGCGACAACCATTACTGTTCGCCGATAGACGAAGAACCTTTGGATTACCGAGCCGTGAATATAACGCCGGAGGTAATGTCCGGGCTCCTGCGCGAGACGGCGGCCGGCACGGAAAAGCTGTGCTTTGCGAAAAACGTGCTCTTTCGGAGCGATATCGCCCAGCCGTTGGCATCGCTTTACGACGCCGTAGCGGCCCGCTCTCCGAGGATGGAGCGTGAAGAGGCTCTATTTTTACTGCTTGAGCAGCTCGTTGAGGAATGTACCGTGATCAAGCGTGAGCGAAGCGGCGGCGATGAACGGGTGAGGCTGGCCTGCGGTTATATGGAAGAGCATTTCGCGGAGAATATCGCGCTTGAAGACCTCACGGCGCTGACTGGGTACGGCAAATCCTACCTTATACGCTCGTTTACAAAAGAAACAGGGCTTTCCCCATATCGTTACCTGCAAACAGTGCGGCTCGGCATGTCCAAAAAATTTCTTGAGCGGGGCGTGCCGCCGATAGAGTCTGCGGCTATGGCCGGTTTCGCCGATCAGAGCCACTTCACCAATTTTTTTAAAGAGTTTACCGGGGTGACGCCCAAGCAGTATCAGCGGATATTTGACGTCGACGCCGCCTCGTCAAAAAGAGAGGTATGATCGAACTATGGCAATGGAGATCCTGAACGAAAAATGTGTGATGGTGATAGACGAGGAGCTGCCCTTGGGGCTGATAGCGAACACGGCGGGGATCATCGGCATCACTCTGGGAAAACACCGGCCGGAGGCTGTCGGAGGCGACGTGTTTGACAAGAGCGGGCGGACACACCGCGGCGTCATCGAGTTCCCCGTGCCGATACTGCGGGCGGGCAAAGAAAAGCTCCGCGCGATAAGGATGCGGCTCTATGAGCCCGAATTTTCCGAACTGCTGACGGTGGACTTCTCCGATGTCGCCCAGAGCTGCAAGAATTACGGCGAGTATATAGAAAGATCCGCGTCCGTGGAAGAGCGCGAACTCAGCTATCTGGGGATCGGCATATGCGGCGCGAGAAAACTTGTCAACAAACTGACCGGAGACCTCCCTCTTTTAAGATAACGCCGCCGGGCAAAAATACCGCGATCTTTTCAGCCCCGAAACGGCGTCCGTTCGCGCGCTTGCTCCGGCTTTCCGTCTTTTAGCCTTTCTTATCATAGTTGCTGGTGCTACAATAATATTGTAAAATAATAACTATTATGATTAAGAAGGGCTGTATAAGAAAACCGGTAATAAAAATTTTATTATTTTCGTTAATATTCCTTGCCGCGGCGGCGGCTTTTGCGCTGCACGGCGCCGGAGTCATGGGCGATAATAGAAAAAATAATGCAGAGGAGGCGCGGATGGCGATGGCTGACGATCCGACATATGCCAAAAAAGAGGGCGAAGATGTCATTTACCTTGCCGGCGGTTGTTTCTGGGGGCTGGAGAAATATATGGAGGGCATCCCCGGGGTGCTTGACGCCGTATCCGGCTACGCGAACGGCAAAATAGGCGAGCGGGTGAGCTACGAACAGGTTTGCGCCGGCGGCACCGGCTATAAAGAGACGGTGCGCGTCGTCTATGACCCAAAGCGGGTGTCGCTTGAGACGCTGCTCTTCGCCTTCTTCAAGATCATCGACCCCGGCGTTGAGAACCGCCAGGGGAACGACGTCGGCACACAATATCAGACGGGGATATTCTATGCCGATGCCGCCTCCGAAGCCGTCGTCAGGCGTGTCGCCGCCATTGAAAAGGGCCGCGCCGAGGACGGCTTCCATGTGCTCATCGAGCCGCTGGCGGTTTTTCATGAGGCCGAGGAATACCATCAGGACTATCTTACAAAACATCCAAACGGTTACTGCCACATATCACGGGAAGAGATGGATGAGGCGAAAAAGATAAAGGTCGACGCGGGGCGCTATCGGAAACCCGCCGCGGACGAATTGAAGAAAAGGCTGACGGAGCGGCAGTTTGCGGTCACGCAGAGAAACGCCACCGAGCCTCCCTTCGACAACGAATACTACGACAACGAAGAACGCGGCATCTACGTCGATGTCGTCACGGGCGAACCCCTATTCTCTTCTAAAGACAAATACGCCAGCTCCTGCGGCTGGCCGGCTTTCACGAAGGGCATCGACGACGGCGCGATGGTCCGCAAAGAGGACGCCTCCTACGGGATGCGCCGCACCGAAGTGCGCAGCCGCACCGGGGATTCGCACCTCGGCCACGTCTTTACCGGCGACCGCGAATCGCCGAACGGCGTGCGCTACTGCATCAACAGCGCCGCGCTGCGCTTCATCCCCTATGAGGAGATGGACAAAGAGGGGTACGGAGAATTTAAAAAGTACGTGGAATAGATAAAGGCAAGCTTTAATTCCATTAGATAAAAATACTAAACGGGCCTCCGTCTTTTATATGCAAAGGGGAGGCCTGTTTTGCGCGTTATCCTTCGGCGTATGCGGAAAAAGATATCTAAGCTCTTTTTTCCTTCGCCACGGGGCATGTTATGGGAACGAAACCGTCTATCTCGGTGGTAACGGTATCCCCGTCGGAGACGATCGCACCTTTGGGCGTCCCGGTCGAGATCACGTCGCCCGGCATCCACTTCATGATTTCAGAATGGAATGAAACGAGGTAATCCGGCGTGAACATCATGTTGCCAACATAATCCTCCGCTTCAAGCCTGCCGTTATGGATCGTTCTGACCTTGAGCTTCATGACATCGTCGATTTCATCAGGAGTTATAAGCACGGGGCCGAAGGCGAAATGAGAATCATAGCTTTTTGAGATACAGAGCTTGCGCAGGCCTTTATGGAATACGTCGATCACAGTGGATTCTATTGATGTGGTAAATCCGGCGACGTAATCCAGCCAGTTCTCTTTTTCTATATTTTTGCCCTCCTTGCCGATAACTACGACAAGCTCGGCCTCTCCGTCTACCTCTTTCGCATAATCACCGGCTCCGTCCACCTCTTTCGGGAGGAAGGGAATGATGATTTTTTCTCCCGTTCCGATTATTGACGTCGGCGGCTTGTAAAAACTGCCGGGAAGGTCTGTCGCCGCGGTATCGTTGATCGTGGCCGCCTCCGCCTGATAATTGAGTCCGATACAGAATATTTTGCCCGGATTGCGATATAATGGCCCGTATTCGACCCTGTCGAAAGGAACCGTTATCTCTGCCGCTTTTTCCAATTCTTCTCTTCCGCCGGATAGGTACCACTCATTGATCCTCGGTATCTCCCCATTGCAGATCATCGAAAAAAGATCCTCCAATATGTTTTTTGAGTCTCATTGATAGACTTGACGGGGACGGCGCCGTTTTTCGTCAGAACGGCGGCTGTCTCTCCCACCGCGATATCGCCGGCGTAAGTTTTAATGGTTGCGAACCTCATGATTTATCAGCCTTTCTCGAACAGGATGAGCTTTTGATTTACAAACGCATACTACCTTTTGCCGTTGGCGCCGTCAAAGACCTAAAATTTAATATTATCATTATCAAATTGTAATGAGGGCATGAGATACCGCCTGTGATAGAATCATCAATAGACGCTGGAATATTTATCTGGAAAGGGGATTTATTATGGCGATCGTCAATAAGAACCCTGAATACTTTCTAACGATTGCTAAGGAGGGCAATATATCTAAGGCAGCCGAGATATTGTATGTCTCGCAGTCATATTTGAGCCAGTATATTTCCAAGCTTGAGAGCTCCTTTGACGTCAAGTTATTTGACCGCTCGAAGGTGCCGATAGAATTGACCGAGGCTGGAAGGATATATTACAACTACCTTCAGGCCAGCAACCAGCTGTATTCTAAGCTTACCTCTGATTTTGACGCCTTGAACCGCGAGCGGGCAAATACGCTTAATCTCGGCATTCCTCCGTGGCGCGGGGCGACGATGCTGCCGGAGATACTCCCCATCTTTGCGGCGAAAAATAAAAACGTTCAGATCAACCTCCATGAATACTCCGCGCGTCAGCTCTATGACCTCATAGAAAAAAATATCGTCGAAGTGGCGATAATGAACGTTTCCCTGGACGAGCACGACATAGTGAGCACAGAACTCTTAAAGTACGAAAAAATATTGCTTATTGCGAATAAAAATAACCTGTGGGCGAAAAGGCTGAGAGAGACAGAGGCACGAAATGAAAGAGTAGATATAAACGTTCTCTCCGACGAATGCTTCATCCTCATGAAAGAGGGGATGGCGTGTGCGGAATGGATATATAAATATCTGGAAAAGATACATTTTTCTCCCGCAAGGCGCATCATTACGTCAAGCAAAGCGACGGCGTGCAATCTGGTGGCGCAGGATATGGGTTTTTCCTTCATGCCTGACGGAGGTCTTAACTGGTCCGCCGGCACTAAAAATTTGGAATGCTTCGACCTCCGGACGGATGATCTCATCGCTCCGCTCGCGGCCGTATATAAAAAGGACGCCTACCTCTCCAGCGTGGCCCGTAAATTCATCGACATTGTAAAAGAATATTACGCAAACGAGGTCATGATATAATAACCCGCTAATACCTTGTATAAAAAACACGTCTTTGACTGTGATAAATGTGGTGTATTACAATTTCATCTTAGAAAATTAAGTTTTTATAATGTTTTTTTAGAAAGGAATGGTGAGAATGGCTAAGTATAAGGTGTTCGTAACGGATACTTTGTGGCCTGACCTTGAAATTGAAAGAAAGATACTTGCCGAAGCCGACGCGGAAATATTTCTCGCCGCCGGCGGTACTCCGAAAGAGATCTGCATGGAGGGAATGGACTGCGACGCCGTTATCGTAAATCAGAATCCGATGACGCGGGAAAACCTTGCCATACTTGAAAAATGTAAAATCCTTGTCCGGCTCGGCGTCGGCGTCAATGAAGTGGACGTCGCGGCGGCCACGGATCAGGGGATCATCGTCTGCAATGTACCCGACTACTGTCAGAGCGAAACCGCCGACCATACGATGGCGCTCGTTCTTGGCATTTCGAGAAAGATGCACATATTGTCAAATCAGACGAAAAACGGCGGCTGGGACTCATCCGTCGCCTCGAACGTGCCGCGCAACTACGGCAAAATATTCGCGATACTGGGCTGCGGCAACACGGGGCGCATGGTCGCGGAGAGGGCCCAGGCCTTTGGCATGAGAGTCATTGCCCATGATCCGTATATCCCGGATTCGATCTTCAAGTCGAACGACATTAAAAAATACGACAGCGTGGAAGAGCTTCTCCGCGCAGCGGATTTTGTTTCACTTCACCTGCCGCTCACGCCAAACACCGAGGAAATAATCAACGCGAAGACTCTCGCGTATATGAAGCCTACCGCCTACCTCATAAACATTTCACGCGGCGGATTGATAAACGAGGATGATCTTTACGACGCACTGATCAATGAGCGTATCGCGGGAGCGGGGCTTGACGTGCTCTGTAAAGAGCCCCCGGTCGGCATCAACAAGCTGGCGGCCCTGCAAAATGTGATCGTGACCCCCCGCGCCGCGTGGATATCAGAAGAGGCGCTGCCTGAACTGCGCACCAAGTCGGCGCAGGAGATCGCGCTGTTCTTCAAAGGTCAAACGCCGTGCTACGTCGTCAATAAAACGCTTCTGGCGGAGTAAAAAAACGGCATGGAAGGCGCGGCGGCGCAGGCACTGCCTTTGCCGTGCGTCCGGCGCGCGTCGTCGTAAGCAAATACGGCATTACAAATCACTAATATAAACATTTGACAATACGTCTTTGACTAGCCCTGTGTGAACGAATAATATTGCCCTATCAAGCTTTGAAGGGAGAAATTATTATGGATCTCGGACTAAAAGATAAGTGCGCGCTGGTGATGGCCTCAAGCGCCGGTCTCGGCAAAGCGATAGCGACAGAGTTTGCCAGAGAAGGCGCGAATGTTATGCTCTTCAGCCCGTTTGAAGAGGAGCTTAAACAGGCGCAGAAAGACATTCTTGCGGAGACTGGGAAAGAGCCCTCCTATTTCTGCGGAAGCATAACGAACGCGGAAGACATCAAAAAACTTGTAGAGATCACGGTCGCGAAATACGGAGCGATCTTTGCTCTTGTAAACAACACAGGCGGCCCTCCTGCCGGAACTTTCGACACGTTCGACGACGCCGCGTGGCAGAATGCCTACGAGCTTACGCTGCTCTCTTATATAAGGACTATCCGCGAAGTGCTTCCGCATATGAGGGCCAACGGCGGCGGCAGAATCCTCAATTCTACATCCTCCTCGATCAAGGCCGTTCTGGATAACCTCATCTTATCCAACACATTCCGCATGGGCGTGGTCGGCCTTGCAAAAACACTCTCTCAGGAACTCGGCAAAGACAATATCCTCGTAAATGTGATAGCTCCCGGGCGTATCGGAACGGCGCGCATCGACTACCTTGACAAAGTACGCGCGGATAAAGCCGGAAAGACCGTGGAAGAGATACAGAAAGCGGCCTTCGCCGGCATCCCGCTGGGCAGATACGGCACGCCTCAGGAATATGGAAAGCTCGCCGCGTTCCTTTGCTCTGCCGCAAATACATTCATCACGGGCCAGTCCGTACTCGTCGACGGCGGCATGGTGAAGGCGATTTAATAATGTACGACGTCTTATTGAAGAATGCGAATATTTACGACGGTACGGGCAAACCTGCTTATGCCAGTGATATTTTGATAAAAAACGGCGTCATCGTCAAAATCGGCAATGTTGAGAATGACGAATGGGTACTGCACAAAATAGACGTCTCCGGCTTGGCGGTCGCCCCCGGTTTTATCGACCCGCATACTCATTATGATAACACAGTACAGCACGATAAACAGATGACGGCTCCTCTCTGTCAGGGAGTAACGACTGTGATAACCGGCGCGTGCGCGCTGGGTACGGTTCCTTCTAAGCCGGAAGACATTCAGAAAATCAACCAGCTTAACTCCGGGATGGTTGACTATCATGCGGATTTTGATTACAAAGCCACTAATATCGACGAGTTCCTCCGTTATGCTGATAAAGCCGCGATAAATGTGGCGGCCAACGTTGGCCATATCCCGGTACGCGTCTTAGCGGGCGGCTGGACTTTTCCAAAATTCGAGAACATTGCGGGCAAAATGAAAGCGGCCCTCCGCGAGAATTTGGATATGGGCGCGGTCGGGTTCTCTATCGGACTGGATAATTATCCGACAGTTCCGGATGCCGTATCCAACGAAGAGCTGATGGAGCTGGCCGCCGTCACAAAAGAGTGCGGGGCCGTCTTTGTCGCGCACGTGCGTCCCATCAACAACGGACACGAAGAGGTCTGTTCCATCGCGAAAAAACTTGGCGTGAGAACGCATGTCCTCCATACGAAAACGATATATCCGCAAACATGCGGCAAGCCGGAAGTGATCGCCGGGATGTTTGACAGAGCCATCGGCGAAGGCGCGGATGTCACATCCGAGTTTTACCCCTACCACGGCGGCGAAACCTACGGCGTCTACTATCTGCCGGCGTGGCTGTGGTCGGGCGACTGCGGTGAAATGCTGGAAAAGCTGAGGACTCCAAGCCTCAAGGACCAGCTTATAAGAGAGCTTGCCGAGCGGTATGAAACAAGATGCTACTATAAACCCGCACGATTCGGATATGTCAAAAACCATTTCGAATACGAAGGGCTCTCCTTCGATCAGGTCGCAAAATTGAGAGGGCAAAGCATCGGAGAAATGTTCCTGGATATATTGGTTGAAAGTGATCTGGAAGTATCTATATTGGCAGCCGACGTCTTTGACGCGGCAGTCAGCAAACAGCTGCAGGACGACTACATGTGGCTCTTCCAGCGGGATTACTATACGATCGGAAGCGACAGTTACGGTACCTTCAGCATGGTCCACCCGCGCGCCTTTGGAGCGTTTGCGAAGGTATTGAGGCTGTCTCGTGAATATGGGCTGAAGCTGGAAACCACCGTCCATAAGCTGACTAAATTCAACGCTGACAGATACGGGCTTAATAACAGAGGCCATATCGCCGAGGGTAAGGCCGCCGATATCGTTGTCTTTGATTACGCAAAGCTTCGCGACAATTCAACCTTTGGGATGCCGCGGGTACGTCCCGACGGTGTCGAATGGGTCATTGTAAACGGACGGATAGCTCTGGCCAAGGGCTGCCCGACCGGTGTTTGGGCAGGGAGTTCTCTGAGGAGATCGTGATTTACTGCCGATAATTGTATAAAAGATAGATAAAGCCTATTCATCTCAGAGATCACGCCTTTATGGATAGGCTTTATATTGATATTAGCTGTGATTCAATATTTCTGATTAAAGGTGGAAGGTACGATGTCAAATAGCCATATAGTTTATTTGGACAACGCCGCAAGCAACATTTACGACCCCAAGGTCCTTGCCTGCGCAGAGGAATTTGTATCGTTGCTGCGCGACGAACGGCCAGAGATTCACGCAAAAAGCTGTGAGATCATGCAGGGATATATTCGCGGTGCGAGGGAAAAGGTCGCTGAGCTCATTCACTGCGATGCCGCGGAGGTAACGCTGATAGAGAGTACCACCCACGCGCTAGGGCTCATATCGGAACTGGTGGACATCAAATCGGATGAAAATGTTTTGATTTGCGACTTGGAATACGGAGCCTCTTATTTTTGCCTGACGAGAAAGCAGAAAAAAGTCGGATTTGAAATCAGGCAGGTAAAGAGCGAGAACAACGAGATCACCGCGGATATTTTCAAAAAATATATAGATGAGAAGACGCGCCTGATCGTTTTGTCCGCCGTTCAGGAGGTCAACGGCTATCGCGCGGACTTAAAAGCTATAAGCGAACTGGCGCACCTGTACGGAGCCTATCTTGCGGTCGACGGGGTGCAGGAGGTCGGCGCGATGGACGTCAATGTCAGGGAGGCCGGCGTTGATTTTTATGGTGCCGGGGCGAAGAAGTGGATCGGCTCGCCGTTCGGCACCGGTTTCCTCTATATCCGCGACGAGCTGGTCCATAAACTTGAACCAGCGTATGATTCATATTTCAACGCGCTGCTGCCAGGTAAAAGCTGGCCTGAAAACGTCGCTTATATGAATGACGAATGGCTTTCATGGCCAGGCAAGACGCCTTTTGATCAAATGGATATCATCGATACGGCACAGAAGTTTGAGATCAACGGATATCGGAATTATCTCGGTGCGCTGGGGCTTTTAAGGGCGATAGAGGTCCATTTGGAATATGGGCAGAAGAATATTGAAGAAAGGATCATTTCTCTCAATATCAGGCTGACGGAGGGGCTCCGCAAACTCGGGCTTGACACGGTCAGTTCAAAGATCCGGAAACACATGTCATCGTCTGTTTCCTTCAACCTTGGATTGAAGGACGGCGAAGCTGAAGACGAAATAAAGCTGGTGGCATATTTGAGAGATAAAAACATATTGGTATCATGCAGATGTTCTACCGGTACGGGAGGCATCCGCGTATCTATGCACTATTACACGAAGGAAGAAGACATAGACGCGCTTCTTTCTGCTGTGAAAGAATTTTTATCCCAGCCGGCGCAATAAAGATCGATCAATATTTGCGTCGCCTTATGGAGGAAGCATATAACATGAAGCCCTACAAAGATATGGATTTAGCGGAATTGCGCGCGGAACAGGCAAAACTTGAGGAGATTTTAAAAGCATATAAAGAGAGAGATTTGAACCTGCTGATCGCAAGAGGGATACCTTCCGCCGAGCAGGTGGAGGTCTCAAACGAAATGCTGGATACGCTGACTTCCCAAACGGTCAATATCTCTTCGGATGGTGTGGATTGCCGAAATTACGGCGGTGACATGACGGGGATAGTCGAAGCGAAAACACTCTTCTCGGAGTATCTCGGAGTTGGAATGGACGAAATAATGGTCGCGGGGAATTCGTCGATGGGCATAATCGGCGAGATACTCGCCCATTCGATGCGCAAGGGGGTCCTCGGCGGCTCTAAGCCGTGGTCCGCTTATCCCAAGATCAAATTCCTGTGCCCTGTTCCCGGCTATGACAGGCATTTCGGTTTCTGCGAATATTTTGATATAGAGATGATCCCCGTCCCTCTTGGAGAGAATGGGCCGGACATGGATATAGTGGAAGACCTGGCCGCTAAGGATGAAACGATAAAAGGCATGTGGTGCGTGCCCAAGTATTCAAATCCGTCAGGGATCTCGTATTCTGACGAGACTATCAGACGCCTGGCGAATATGAAGACAGCGGCCGATGATTTCCGGCTCTTCTATGATAACGCCTATGCCGTACACTACGTATATAAGATGGTCGAAATAATCAATATTCTCGATGAATGCAAAAAAGCCGGTAATCCGAACCGGGTATATATGTTCGGCTCAACTTCAAAGATGACCTTTCCCGGCGGCGGAGTCGCCCTTTTTGCCGCTTCAAAAGAGAACATCCAGCATGTAATAAAGGGAATGAGCGCCATGTGGACCGGGTGGGACAAGGTAAATATGCTTCGCCACGCGCGTTTCCTGAAAAATAAAGAAAATATCATGCGCATAATGGCCAAGCACGCCGCCATATTGCGCCCGCGTTTTGACATCGTCATCAACGCCATTGAAAAAGAGCTTGTCCCTGTCGGGGCGGGGGACTGCATACGTCCTGACGGCGGTTATTTTGTGATGTACCGTGCTCCCGCGGGCTGCGCGAAAAAAATATTTGAAACCTGTAAAGAAAACGGCGTAACTGTCACTACCGCCGGAGCCACACACCCATATGGCAAGGACCCGGATGACACTTATCTCCGCATCGCTCCCTCTGCGGCGTCGCTTGCGGTATTGGAAGAAGCCATGCGTGTTTTCTGCGTCGTGGCAAAGTTTGTTACGATCAACAAACGGATCTCGGAGCTGGCGTCCTAAGTTTCGTTTTTGTCGTCAATCTGACGCGGCGCGGCAATAAACAGAGCGGCGGTTTTTAAGAGGCTATCCGGAGATACGGTATTTCCGGTAGTCTCTTTTTGCGCATTTGCCTTGGGCGTCGAGCCTCAAGGAGATAACCGCCAGAGACGGTAATTTCGCATTATCATGACCGTTTTGAATATTCAAGATCGGGATTCATTTCAAAGGCAGCTGCGACCTCATCAGCGCGAGTTGCCTGTCGATCCGTTCTTCGCTGATGCCTCCGAGCAGCGCGAGCACGCTCATCCCCTCAAATACAAATAGAAAATTCTCCGTGAGCTCCGGCAGGCCTTTGTCCGCCAGAACTCCCTGTCTCGCGCCGAGGTTCAATATCTCGGCGATCGTGTCGTGCAGGCTGCTGACAAGCGACTGCTGCAAGGCCCTGTCCTCCGGCCCGCGATGTGTAAAGAAGTATTCGTAGGTAGCCAGCAGGATGCTGTTCTCCATGTGCAGGAAGCGCTCTTTCTGTGTCGCAAAGTAGGAATCAAGCAATTCGCCGAAGGGGATGCCCGTGCCAACCAGCTTGCAGATGCCGTCGTATTTGCGTTTCGTATGATATTTGGCGGCGGCGACGAAGACCTCCTCGACCGAATGATAGTAGAGATAGATGCCGCCTCTGCTGATCCCGCATTCGTCGACGATGTCCTTCATCGTTACACTGTTGAATCCTTTACGGCAAAAGACGGCGCACGCGCACTCAAGGATCGTTTCAAGTTTAAGCCGCCGGCGTTCTTCGTTTGGTGTCCTTGCCATGATCGGCCTCCTGCATAAATTTATTGACACGCATGTCATTTAATGATATAACCCATTTTATGACACGCATGTCATTAAGTCAAGCTTTTTGAGGTGTTAAACGTGGCGGAACATTTTTCTGTGGGGTTTGTCGGTGCGGGTAAGGTCGGCCGCGCGCTGGGCCGCTATTTTATGCGGCGCGGCCTCCCGGTTTGCGGTTATAGCAGCCGCCGTGAAGAGAGCGCCGCGGCGGCCGCGCGGTGGACCGGTACGGCGGCGCTGTCGTTGGCTGAGGTCGCCGGGCGCGGCGGCGTTATCTTTCTCACCGTTCCCGACGACGCGCTCGCGGCGGTATGGGAGGGGCTGAGAGCTTTCCCGCTGGAGGGAAAGGCCGTCTGTCATTGCAGCGGGCTGCACAGTTCGCGAATATTCGCCGGGATCGAGGCTGCGGGGGCCTGCGGTTATTCGCTGCACCCGCTCTGCGCGGTCACGGAAAATTTTGAAAAGATGGACGAGGTATGTTTTACGCTCGAGGGAGCCGGTGAACATCCGTCCATCGGCCGGCTGCTGTCGCTGATCGGGAACCGCGTACGGCGGATAGAGCCGGAGCAGAAGGCAAAATATCACGCCGCCGCCGTCTTCTGCAGCAATTTTGCCGCCGCGCTGACCGGCGCCGCAACGCGGCTCTTTGCCGAATGCGGACTGGATGAGGACTTTTCTGAGAACGCCTGGAGGTACCTTTTCACGGAAAACGCCGCCAACGTCGGGCGGCTGGGGCCTGTGCGCGCACTTACCGGCCCTATTGAACGAGGCGACTGCGAGACGGTGCGCCGTCACCTTGAAGCGCTCGACGAACGAACCGCCGAGCTTTACCGGCTTCTGTCGCGCGAGACTCTCGCGCTTGCGCATAAGAAGAACCCTAAAAGGGACTACACAAAAATGAAAGAGGTGCTGCGCGCATGAAAACAACGGTGCTGACTCTGAAGGAGCAGAAGCAAAAAGGCGACAAGATAACAATGCTCACCGCCTATGATTATTCTACCGCTAAGATAATGGATGAGGCAGGAATAGAGTGTCTGCTGGTTGGTGATTCTCTCGGTATGGTAATACTTGGCTACGACAGTACCATTCCCGTAACGATGGCGGATATGCTTCACCACACTAAGGCGGTGGCTCGCGGCGCGAAAAACGCGCTGGTCGTCGCGGATATGCCTTTTATGTCTTATCAGGTTTCCGCAGAGGATGCGGTGCGCAACGCCGGACGGCTGATGCAGGAGGGCGGAGCGCAGGCGGTCAAGCTCGAGGGCGGCAGGGAGGTCTGCGGGCAGATCTCCGCCATTACGCGCGCCTCTATCCCGGTGATGGCGCATCTGGGGCTGACGCCGCAGTCCGTGAACGCGCTGGGCGGCTATAAGGTCCAGGCCCGGGAGGCGGAGGCCGCGCACGGGCTTTTGCTTGACGCCCTCGCGGTAGAAGAGGCGGGGGCCTTTGCTCTTGTGCTTGAGTGTATCCCCGCGAAGCTTGCCGAATGGATATCGCGGCGGCTCTCGATCCCCACCATCGGCATCGGCGCGGGAGCCGGCTGTGACGGCCAGGTATTGGTCTATCAGGACATGCTGGCGCTCTACAGCGATATGTGTCCCAAGTTCGTCCGGAGGTTCGCCGACGCGGGCGAAGTGATGCGTCAGGGGTTCCGCGGCTATATCGATGAAGTAAAGGCCGGCTCTTTCCCGACAGAGGAGCACTCTTTCAAGATGCCGGACGAAGTTCTCTCCCAGGTGGAAGAGATGTCAAAGGCGGGTAAATATTGATGAAGCTTTTTAAGAAGATAGACGAAGTACGCCGCCAGGTCGAGGAGTGGCGCGCGGAGGGGCTTACAGTAGGGCTCGTTCCCACGATGGGCTATCTGCACGAAGGGCACGCAAGCCTCATACGCGCGGCGGCGCGTGAAAACGACCGCGTGGCGGTGAGCGTCTTTGTAAACCCCACGCAATTCGGGCCGACAGAAGATCTGGCGCGCTACCCGCGCGACATAGAACGTGATAAGGCTGTGTGCGCCGCCAACGGCGCGCATCTGATCTTCAATCCGGAACCGGAAGAGATGTATCCCGGGGGTTTTTGCTGCTATATAGATATGAGCGACGGGCCGAAAGAGGGGCTCTGCGGCGCGAGCCGCCCCGTGCATTTCAGCGGAGTCTGCACGGTCGTGGCGAAGCTCTTAAATATAGTCCTTCCGGATCGGGCCTATTTTGGTCAAAAGGACGCCCAGCAGCTGGCCGTCGTCCGCCGTATGGTAAGCGATCTGAACATCCCGGTGGAGATAGTCGGCTGTCCTATCGTGCGTGAGGAAGACGGGCTGGCGATGAGCTCGCGCAATCGCTACCTGAACGGCGACGAACGGCGCGCGGCGCTCTGCCTTTCCCGGGGATTAGAGGCGGGGCGTTTGCTTATAGAAGCTGGTGAGACCGCGCCAGAGGCGGTGATCGCCGCCGTTCGCGGGCATATCGAGGCCGAACCGCTTGCGCGCATCGATTACACGGCGGTCGTGCATCCCGGAACCGTCCGGCCGCTGAGCGTCATCGAAGGGCCCGTAATGTGTGCCGTCGCCGTCTATATCGGCGCTACGCGGCTGATAGATAATTTTATTATAGAATAGGAAACCGCTTCGCCCCGGCAGGGCCGTGGGGAAACAGGCGGCAGAAAGATAAAGAGGCAGGGGCGCCGTCATCTAGGCGGCCGCCCCTGCCTCTTTCAAAGACGATTTATGATCATGACTTTCCTTTTGACAAAAATTCCTGATAACGCATGAACTTTATAACTTCGTCGCGCTCGACCGGGCTGAAGGCTTGGAACAAATTAAGAAAGATGTCATCTTGCCCCGGCGCTGATGCCTTTACCGGTTTTTCGTTGCCGGGATCGATAACGCCCTTCAATAAATAGTCCGTCGATACGCGGAATGTCTCGGAGAGATAAATGATATTGTCCACAGTGGGAGCGTTTTCGTCATTCTCCCACGAAGAGATCGTTACCCGCGAAACGCCGAGCAGTTCCGCGAGCTTTTCCTGGGTCATTCTGTTAAGTTTACGTACTTCCTTTATCCTGCTTCCAATTGTCAAACGTCTATCACTCCTATGTAAGAAATACCTTACAAATACGAGCTGTTATTGTCTGTAATAAAATACCTTCAAATAAATGAAGTAAGTTATTGACAAACGACAAAAATTACCTAATAATGCGGTTGGTATTTATTGCAACTCCATCAGGATCGCATTGACGAAATAAAAGGGTTTTTCTTAAAGGGGCGGATTTTTATGGAAAAGGAACTGCATCCTGCCATACGCAATGATTTTGACGGTTGGCGCGATGATTCGGAGATAGACCTGGTCGATATAATCGATTCTTTGTGGAAACATAAGAGGCTGATCGGGGCTCTTGTTGCAATTTGCCTTATTGGAGCCATTGCCTATCTGATGGCTACGCCAAGGGCCTACGAGAGCCGTGCCACCTTGCTCTTTTTGCCTCCTATTCCCTCCGAGCTCGACAATGAGAGCAGGGGCGGCGTTATGCTTACCCCTGATACATACATAACCCTCGCGACGGCGGAAGATTTGCTGGACGACGTTATAAACTTAGCCTATTCCGACATAGGGGCCGAGGGGCGTCCCTCGACGGACGATATGCGCAAAAGGATGAAGGTACAGCTTGCAAAGTCATCGGAATCTTCCAAGGAAATACCGAATCAGATGACGATGACGGTCTCCTTCAAAGACAAAGACCCTAAAAAGGCGATGAGCACGCTGAATATCTGGAGCTCCCTCTTCATCAAGCGCAACGCCCAGCACTTCGTCGATCGGGCAGGCTCCTCATTTGAGTTCATCGGCGAGTCGGTAAAGACCGTTAAGGAAGATTTGGAAAAAACGGAGGATCAGTTGTTAGCCTATCAAAGGGGGAACTCCGTCCCAATGTTGAAGGCTCAGATACAGACGACAGAGGGACTATATTCTGAGTTCCTCTCAAAATACAACAAAGATATTACCTCTCTGCCGCCTCTTGAGGCCAAAGCGAAGGCTGCGAAAAAACTTCTCGCTCTTGAAAAAGAGACAAAATCGCTTTCTAAGGGGATGAGTAAAGAGGCTCTTTGGAATTTTCTCTCCAAGAACCTCAACGGGGCCGAAGTCAAGAGTTTGCGTGAGCTTAATATAGAGGAAGAGATGCTCAATGATCAGTATTTATATCTTAAGACGACTTTAGCAAATACAGAGTTAGAGATATCAGCGCTCAACGCTTCAACAAAAGATCTTAAGATAAAGATGGCCAGCCTGAAAAAAGAACATGCCATTATGTATGCAAAGTTGCTTGAAATGGAGAAAGAGGTGGAACGCCTGCAGCGGGAAAAAAAGACATTGCAAGATTCATATGTTGACCTTTCAAAAAAATATCAGCTGTCGCGCATAACCACCGTTGAGGCTACAGACCCAATCAAAATAGTTGAAAAACCTATCTTGCCGCGCAAACCGGTATCGCGCGGAGGGTTAAAGATTCTCTGCCTGGCCGGCCTGCTTGGCCTTTTTATGGGGATCACGGCGGCCCTGCTTACGGAGATGATCTCTAAGAAGCGGGAACAGGAGGCGTAGATCTTATTATCGTAACTTGGCGCCTTATGCTTCGGCTGCGATCAATATGTCATTTTGCCGGTCGATATTTTTTCTTTAGCCCGTATGGGAGCCGCGTATATGTGTTATGCTCCGTATATGCGGCTTATTAACAGGGCAAACTTATTTTATTGTATTAGAAAAATACTGCGGTTTTCCTTCTGTAAATGTTAGCCGCGGTCTGTCCAATGTTTTTATTGAAAAGCTCGATGCTTCTGCCATGCAGGAGTATATATTAGACTATTGCTCCTATTCCGGTCTTGTGCTAAGATTCACCTGCAGTATAAAGTTAAATAAAATCGTTCTGAGTTGACGATGATTCGTTCGGAGTCGGAAGGCGTAACATAAAAAGAGATGGATTCCCAGGCGGTTTCCGTTGTCTCCTTCTGTCCGGCGGGCGGAGGGTTTTTTATTTTTTTGCAGGGGTGTGGAAGATGATAAAGATCGCAATTTACGGCAAGGGCGGTATCGGCAAGTCGACGACGGCTTCAAATATCGCGGCGGCTTTCGCGCAGTCGGGGATGCGTGTGATGCAGATCGGCTGCGACCCGAAGGCCGATTCGACGGTGAACCTGCGCGGCGGCAGGGATGTGCCGACCGTGCTCGAACTGATCAGGAGCAGGGGCGAGGCGCTTACGCTTGAAGAGATGGTGACGCCGGGGTTCGCGGGCGTGCTTTGTGCGGAGGCGGGCGGCCCCGCGCCCGGGCTCGGCTGCGCCGGGCGCGGCATCATCGCCGCGATGGAGAAGCTGAAGGAGAAGCGGGCTTTTGAGACATACCGGCCCGACGCGGTGATCTACGACGTGCTTGGCGACGTGGTATGCGGCGGTTTTGCGATGCCGATACGCGAAGGCTACGCCGAAAAGGTTTTCGTCGTCACCTCCGGCGAGAATATGGCGATCCACGCGGCGGCCAACATCGCCGAAGCGGTCGCCAATTTCCGTTCGCGCGGCTACGCGACGCTCGGCGGCGTGATTTTGAACCGCCGCAATGTGCCGCGCGAGGAGGAGAAGGCGGCGGAGCTGGCCTCCGACGTGGCGTCGAAGGTGATCGGCGCGCTGAATTTCAGTCCGGTCGTCCAGCAGGCGGAGGAGCGCCGCCAGACGGTGCTGGAAGCCTTTCCCGACAGCCCGATGGCGGAGGAGTACCGCGAACTTGCGCGGCGCGTGCTCGCCGCCTGCGGTGCGTGAAGATGATAGACCTTCATAATCCCGACTGGAGCGGGGCCTCCGTAAAGATAAAAGACGCCGATTCGCTCACGCCCTATGAGTACGGCGTCGAGTACGGCTCGCCGGCGCGCGGCCTTTGGAACATCGTCCATACGGGGATGCTGCTGCCCGAGAGCCATCAGATATTCGTCTGCGCGCAGGGATGCCTGCGCGGCGTCGTGCTGACGGCGGCGGAGATGGGAGCGCAGGAGCGTTTTTCAACGATCGCCGTCTGCGAGAACAACGTTCTCGACGGCGATATGGAATCCCTTATCATCGACGGGGTGGCAGACGTGCTGCGCAAACTTCCTAAGGAGCCGAAGGCGGTGCTCGTCTTCACGAGCTGCATACATAATTTTATGGGCTGCGACCTAGATTATGTCTACGCCAAACTGCGCGGGCGTTTCCCAGGGATTTATTTCACCGACTGCTATATGTACCCGATCATGCGCAAGACGAAGACGCCGCCCGACCCGATGATGCGTATGAGGCTTTACAGCTTTCTTTCACGGCAGGATATACGCGATGAAAAGTGTGTCAACATCATCGGCAATAATTATCCGACGGAGGATTCTTCGGATTTTGTGCGTATGCTGCGCGGCGCCGGCTTTGAGATACGCGATATCACGCGCTGCCGCTCCTTCCGCGAGTATCTGAAGATGGCGCACAGCCGGCTCGACATCGCCTATATGCCGCCAGCGCTTCCCGCGGCGCGCGATCTGAAAGAACGGGCCGATATCGATTATCTCTATCTGCCGCTGAGCTATGATTACGCGGAGATCAGGGCGAACCTTGAGGCGCTCGCCGATCGTCTTGATATCCCGATGATCGACGCGGGGCTGCTCGAAGCGGAGGCTGAACGGGCGATATCGACCGCCGCGAGGCTTCTCGGAGAGACTCCCGTTGCGATAGACTACACGGCGACGCCGCGTCCGCTGGGGCTTGCGGAGCTGCTGCTCGATCACGGAGTCAATGTGCGCACCGTCTACGCCGACGTTTTTATTCCAGAGGAGCGCCCCGCCTTCGAGCGCCTGCAAGCGAAGTATCCCGAGCTTGAGCTCTGCGCGACGGTGCACCCGAAGATGGGGGTGCTGCCGAGGGCGTCGTCCGGCGGCGGATCGGAGAAGATCGTCGCCATCGGCCAGAAGGCGGCCTATTTTTGTAATACGCCCCATTTCGTCAATATGCTCGAGGGCGGAGGTTTCTGGGGATTTGACGGGATCGTCCATCTTGCGGAGGCCGTCTGCGACGCTGTGATCAACGAAAAAGATACCAAGAAGATAATTCAGGTCAAGGGCTGGGGGTGCTGCTGTTGAGACAGACCTGCGCGATCCTTTCCACATACGCCGCCGACGTCTCCGGCGTCTGCTCGGCGCTCTATGAGATGGGCGGCATGACGGTGATGCACGACGCCTCCGGCTGTAATTCGACCTACAATACGCACGACGAGCCGCGCTGGTATGACACGCCCTCGATGGTTTTTATTTCCGCGCTCGCCGAGGTGGACGCGCTGATGGGCGACGACGAAAAGGTCATCGGCGACGTCTGCCGCGCCGCCGGCGAGCTTAGACCGCGTTTTATCGCGCTTGCCGGAACGCCGATCCCGATGATGATGGGAACGGATTTTAAGGGAATAGCCCGCTTGATTGAGGAGCGTACCGGCATCCCGACCTTCGGCTTTGCGACGAACGGCATGAACTCCTACAGCCGCGGCGCGGGAATGGCCCTCGCCGCCGTCGCGCGCCGTTTCTGCGCCCCGTCGCTTGCCGCGGCGCCGCTCAAGGTGGGCGAGCGTCCCTCTGTCAACCTGCTCGGCGTGACGCCGCTGGATTTTTCCATCGGAGAGGGAGGGCGCGGCAATGTGGAGGCTATGAGGCGCGTATTTGAGGACGCCGGCTTTCGCGTCAACAGTTGCTGGGCGATGAACAGCCCGTGGGAGGAGCTGATGCGGGCCGGCCTCGCCCATGTAAACGTCGTCGTCTCCTCATGCGGCGCGCCGCTTGCCGCCGCGCTGCGCGAGATATACGGCACCCCGGCGGTGACGGGGCTTCCCGTCGGCGATTCGGTGACGCGCGAGCTGTTTGCGCTCATAGACGAGGCGGCGCGAGACGGCGGCGATCTCTCGCTGACCGCGCCGATAACGGAGCCGGGCGGCAAGGTCTTTGTGATCGGCGAGCCGGTGCAGAGCGCCGCCATCGCGCGCGCTTTGGAGCGCGACTACGCGATGCGCAATGTGCGCGTGCTCACGCCGCTTGACTTTCCCGACGAGGACGAGGTCTTCCGCGCGCTGCGCGAGGCGCGCCTCGTGATCGCCGATCCGCTCTACAGGCCGGCGCTGCCCAAGCATTACTGCCGTTTTGTCGCGCTGCCGCACGAGGGCTATTCCGGGCGCATATTCCGGGATGATATCCCGCTCTTTACGGGCGGGGAATTTAATAAATGGATAGAAAGGGAGCTTGTGCTATGAAAATTTTTGCCGCGCTGCTGACAGGCGCGCTGATATTTATGAACTGCGCCTCCGGGGCCGAGGCCTCGCGCGTGATAACCGACGAGGCCGGCGATAAGGTCACGGTGCCGGATAAGATAGAGCGGATCGCCGTCGCCGGGATACTGCCCTTTCCCTCGGTGATAACGGTATTCCTAGGCTCGGCGGAGAAGCTGGTGGGCATCCCTCCCGCGTCGATGGGCGCGGCGAAGGCCGGTCTGCTCGGCGAGCTCTTCCCCGAGATATTGAAGGCGCAGACCGGATATACCGCTGGACTCGACCTCAACATAGAGGAGCTTATGAAGCTGCGCCCCGACGTCGTATTTTATCTCGCCGGCAACAAAGAGATGGGGAAGATGATCAAGAACGCCGGCCTTCCCGCCGTCGCCATTTCGCCGACGAAGTGGAACTACGACGTGCTGCGCACTTACGACGAATGGATCAAGACGCTGAGCCAGATCTTCCCGGAGAGCGCGAAAAGCAAAGAGGTCTCGCGCTACAGTAAAAAAGTCTACGCCGACATCCAGAAAAAAGTTGGAAAGATCAAGCCAGCCGACAGAAAAAAGGCGCTCTTCCTCTTCCAGTACGACGACAAGCGCATGGTGACCTCGGGGCGCAGCTTCTTCGGCCAGTACTGGTGCGACGCGGTGGGAGCGAGGAACGCCGCCGAAGAGGTGCCGGCGGACAACTCCAACGCCGTCATCACGATGGAGCAGGTCTATAAATGGAACCCCGATGTCATATTTATCACCAACTTTACGCCCGCGCTGCCGGAGGACCTCTATGGCAATAAGATCGGCGGCCATGACTGGAGTGCGGTGAAGGCGGTGAAGGAGCGCGCCGTCTACAAAATGCCGCTCGGTACGTACCGGAGCTACACCCCCGGCGTCGACACGCCGGTGACGCTGATGTGGATGGCGCAGAAGGTCTATCCTGAGCTCTTCAAAGAGGTCGATATGCGCAAAGAGGTAAGGAATTATTACAAAAAGCTATACGGCATCACGCTCAGCGACAGGCAGATAGAACAGATGTACAACCAGGGGCGTGGTTCGGCGGCCGGATTCATTAAATAGCCGATGAAGAAGAGGACGTTCTTTGTAACGGCAACGGCGGCTCTCCTGGTCGCCGCGCCGTTGGCCGCGGTCACGGCGGGGAGGTTCCCGCTCTCGCTCACCGAGACGCTTTCCGTGCTCCTTCCGTGGCTTGGCGGCGCGGAGCCGCCGCAGATGGTGCGCGACGTGATACTCAACATCCGCCTGCCGCGCATATTGCTCGCGATGCTCGCCGGCGCCGGGCTCGGCGTCGCCGGGGGCGCCTTTCAGGCGCTCTTTTCAAATCCGCTGGCGACGCCGGATACGCTCGGCGTCGCGACCGGGGCCTCCTTCGGCGCGGTGCTCGGCATACTTATGGGGCTGCCGTCATTCCTTGTGCAGCTCTCCGCCCTCGCCGCCGGGCTTGCCGCCGTCGCTCTCGTCGTCTTCGTGAGCAGGGTGCGCGGCTCTTCGTCGGTGATCATGATGATACTGGCGGGAATGGTCGTCAGCGCGCTCTTTTCGGCGCTGGTTTCGCTTGTGAAGTATATTGCCGACCCGCAGGACGTGCTGCCGTCGATAACCTTCTGGCTGATGGGCAGCCTCTCCGGCACGACGCGCGCGAGCCTCGCGATGGGCGCGCCGCTGATCGCCGCCGGGATGGCGGTGATCTGGCTCTTCCGCTGGAAGCTCAACGCGATGACGCTCAGCGAGGATGAGGCGGTCTCTCTGGGAATAAATGTGAAACGGATCAGGCTGCTTGTGATCACGGGAGCCGCGATGATCACAGCTTCGGTCGTCTCGATGTGCGGCCTCATCGGTTGGGTCGGGCTGCTGATCCCGCACGCGGCGCGCATGATCTTCGGCAACGACAACCGTTCCGTCGTCCCCGCGAGCATGGCGCTCGGGGCGCTGTTCATGCTTGCGATAGACACGGCGGCGCGCAGCCTCGCAGCCTCCGAGATACCGGCCTCGATACTGACGGCCGTCATCGGCGCGCCGTTCTTCATCTTTCTGCTGAGAAAGACGGGAGGGATAAGGGCATGATCCTTGAGGTGCGCGGCGGTTATTTTAACTATGAAGAGGGCTGCGACAACCTCTGCGACATAAACTTCAGCATAGGCGAGCCTGACGTTCTCTGTATCCTTGGGGCCAACGGCGCGGGCAAGACGACGCTGATGAAATGTATGCTCGGACTGCGCAGATGGAGCCGCGGCGCCTCCTACCTTGACGGTACGGACATCCGGCGTCTGCGCGCGAAGGAATTTTGGCGGCGTGTCGGTTATGTGCCGCAGGCGAAACTCTCCTCCTTCGTCTACACCGTGCGCGAAATGGTGCTGCTTGGCCGCGGCGCGCACATGAGCGAACTCGCGATGCCCAAAGAGCACGACGAACGCGTCGCCGGCGAGGCGCTTGCGCTCGCCGGCATCGCGCATCTGCGGGATAAGCTGTGCAGCAGGATAAGTGGCGGCGAATACCAGCTTGTGCTGATCGCGCGCGCCCTCGCCGCCGAGCCATCGCTTTTGGTGCTCGACGAGCCGGAATCCAATCTGGATTTTAAAAACCAGAAAAGGGTCCTTTCGACGATATCGACGCTCTGCAAGGAGCGCGGCATCGCGGCGGTGATAAACACGCACTACCCGGAACACGCGATGGATATATCACAGCGCGCGCTGCTGCTGATGCCGGACAAAAGCGCCATATTCGGAGGCACGGCAAATGTGCTGACGGAAGAAAACCTGCGGCGCGCTTTCGAGATACCGGTGCATATACACCGCTTTAAAGTGGGCAGGCGCGACTATACGAGCATCCTTCCCCTCGGCGAGGGAGAAGATGCACATACGGAAAGGCTGATCGAAATGGAGACGAGGATAGCACAGATCGGGATAATCGTGGAGGACCCCGCTGCGGCGGAAAATATCAACCGGCTGCTGCACGAATACAGCGACTGTATCATCGGACGCATGGGAATGCCATACCGGGAGCGCAACATATCTATCATCAGCGTGATAATCGACGCGCCGAACGAGAAGATAAGCGCCCTCTCCGGAAAACTTGGCATGTTCCCGGGGGTCAGCGCGAAGACGGTCTACTCAAAAATTTAGTTGATAATATTTATCCTGCCGTCTGTCTTGGGATCGGCCCGACGGCGCAGCACCTCCGCCAGGTAGCGGTCGAAACAGGCGATCGCCGTCCTGTCGGCCGGCACGGATGAAAGAACGTTCCAGTGCTTCACGGTGAAGTCCAGCGCCGCGACGGAGTAAATTTTATCATCTTCGAGAGGTACCCAGCCCCGCGAGGAATCTACCGCGATGTTTTTTACGCGGCTGCCGGGAGAGACGAGGCGGCGGTTATCCACGATGGCGGCGGGCTCGCCGAGGTCGATATCGAAACGCAGCCCCGCCACCTGTAAAAATTCTCCCGTTGACATACGTCGCGTCGGGTCATAATCGTCGTTTCGCCCTTTAAGCGCGGAGGCCGCCGCTTCCAGCTGCATTCTGATCTCCGCGCCGCTCACAAGCAGCCGTACCGGAACATCGTCGAATGGCATGAGGTCGAGCATATCGCCCGCCGTAAACGGCCCCGGCGGAACGATGCGGCCTATGCGCAGCGCGCCGCCGTTTATTACGCCGATACGTGCCCTGCCGTTCCAGCGGAGCGCCTCGGCGGCAAGATTTCCAAGCTCGTTTTCACGCGTGCGCATCGCCTCCTTACGGGCGTCTATGCTCCTGGCGAAGAAGGCCGCGGGGTCTGCGATGTCAAGCGTGGCCGCGAGTATTTCCCTGGCGGCGAGCCCGAGAGCCTCACTCTCTTTTTCCGCCGTGGTGCCGGGCTGTACCGTCATCAGCTTCCATGACGACTTTTCGGCGACGAGAGCGCCGTCGTCCACGGTGACGTCAAATCTGCCGGCGTAACTCCCGTTGAGGCCGGCCTGGCCGATGAGCGTCCGCGAACCCTGCGGGTTTTTTATGAACAGCGGCTCCTTGACGGCATCGTGCGAATGTCCTCCGACTATCACGTCTATTCCCGGTACCGATGCCGCGAGTTTTTTGTCAAGGTCGAGGCCGATGTGGTTCAGCGCGACGACGGTGTCCACGCCCTGCGCGCGGAGTTCCCGCACGCATTCACCGGCCTTTTTGACGATATCCCTTTCTATATCAAAGCCGTCGGGATCGGAGATCAGCGCTTTCAGGCCGGGCGTTACGAGGCCAAATACGCCCACGCTCACATCGCCCTTCTTGATTATTTTCGTCTTGGGGTAAAAGCTGTCAATTACGGCGTCCTTGAAGGTGATATTGGAGGCGAGCACGGGGAACTTGAGCTCCGGCCCCAGCTTTGCAAGTACCGAAACGCCGCCGTCGAAGTCGTGATTGCCGAGCACCCCCGCGTCAAAGCCGAGCGCCGCTAAAGAGCCGTATTCGGCGTGCCCGTTCTGGAGGCTGCCCTTCTTCCCGAGCATGATATCGCCGCCCTCGAAAAGGAAGATCGGGCTTTGTGATGCCGTCTCGATATTTTTCCTCTCGTTGGCCGTCAATTGCAGCGCGCGTGACAGCCCTCCGACCGAACCTACCTTGACCGCCCCAGCCGGAAGCCCGGCCTTATCCGCCTCATAGTAGGGCAGGATATAGCTGTGAGGGTCGTTGATCATGAGGATATGAAAACTCTTTTCCGCCGCCGGCGAAGGCAGCGCCGCGGCAAACAAAAGCAGCAGGGCGAGCAAAGACATCTTCAACTGTTTATAATTCATCATATCTCCTCCATAAAACCATCTTAAGGGAACGAAGAAAACCGCCGCGCCCTTTCTCTATTTTAAGCAAACAGCGCCGCGCTTACAAGCGCGGTGAACCGGCGGACATTAGTTAACATCGTTCGTCCTGCCTGCCGCCCAAAGCCTCTGTCGAAAAATTTGAGGCGTTTACCGTGAAGCCTGAGGACGGTCTGTTGACTAGAGTAAACTCTAACCGATATACTAGCCCTCATGTTTAGGTGGATACCGCTTTCGCTCTTTATATATGTATGGCTCAGGCTCATTCTGCCGCTTCCGCTCGGACTTCCGGCTAAGGTGGCCCTATTCGCCGTCCTCTGCGCCGCCTCGCTCAAGCAGCAGTTCTTCGTCAGCGTCGGAGGCAGCTTCTTCTCTCCCGAGCTTCCCCGGTGGCTCATCGAACTTTACGGGGCCGCCTTTGGGGCGCTCTTTCTGCTCTTTGCATTCACGCTGCTGAAAGATATTCTGATGATAGTCCTCGCCCTGGCAAGGATATTCCTGCCTGCTGCGCCGCGTCTGCCGGCCTCTGCGGGGGCGGCTCTTATATTGGCCGTGATAGCCGTTTCCGTTTCGGTCTACGGGACATATGAGGCTCAGCGGCTGCCGCGCGTCAACGAGACGGCGGTCTCGCTGCCGGGGCTGCCGCCGGAGCTTCGCGGCTTTAAAATAGCGCTGCTCAGCGACATACACATAAGCGCCTCACGCCGCGCCGATTACGCGGCGGAGCTCGTGAAACGCGTCAACGTGCTTTCGCCCGACGCGGTCCTCATAGCCGGCGATTTTATTGACGGTTATGTGCGCGACAGGAGCGCCGATATCGCACCGCTCTCCGGGCTTTCCGCGCCCTGCGGTCTCTACGGCGTGCTGGGAAACCATGAGTATTACTTCAACGCGGGGGAGTGGAAGGCGTATATCGAGGAGACTCTCGGCATAAAGATACTCCTCAACGAACATGCGATGATCGGGCGCGGCGGTAAAAATATCGCGGTCGCCGGCGTCGCCGATCTGGCGGCGCTGCGCTTCGCGGACGCCGAGGCGCCGGACGCGGAGAAGGCGCTTTCCGGCATTCCTGAAAACGTTCCCAAAATAATCCTCGACCACCAGCCGGGCGCGGCGCGAAGGAACGCCGCGGCGGGAGCCGACCTTCAGCTCTCGGGGCACACGCACGGCGGCATGGTCCCCGGGCTCGCCGCCGTCGTCAAAAGATTCAACGGCGGCTTCGTCAGCGGCTGGTATGATGTGGGAAAGATGAAACTCTACGTATCGCCCGGCACGGGGATCTGGAACGGCTTCCTGCTCCGTATCGGCGTACCCGCAGAGATAACGGTGATGCGGCTTCGCGGGGAAGAAAGTTAGGGAACCGCTGATTATATGCACTATCTGGTGCGTATAATCAGTGGTTCCCCGGACCGTGGCTTCAGCGCCTGCCGATCATCGACGACGGCGTACTGCTTAAAGGCATGATATATTTTAAGAAAGAGCTGTAAGCCAACCGTGCGCCGGCCATGCGCGGCGCACGCGGAATGTTAAAAGCCGCTCAGCCCTTTTGGGGGTAATATTTCTTATCCTTCCAATACCACCATTTAAGCTTTTCCGGCTCGCGCGCCTCGTTCTCCGCGTAGTAGACCGCCAGCCGGAAGACATATAATACGCAGCGGTCGTCCGCGAGTCCTTTGAGGGTGCAGTCTCGCTCAAAGAGGACTTCGGGATCTTTCCCCACCAGATCTTTGACGCAGTTTATCCCGATATCCAGCAGGTGTTGCTCCATGTTTTTGCCGACGCCGGGAATTTTTCTCAAATCGTTCTCCATCAGCCTCATCCCTCCACACCGCGAAGAGCCGCCCGTCCGGCGGGCGTTCCTATCGTCGTTTGAAGCCTGTTCTCAACAACCGGCGGCCGTTCCGCCGGGATTTTTTCTCTTGTTATCATTGTATCATGAGGCTGAAACAGCCGCTCCCCGCCGCGGCGAGATAAAAAACTATGAAGATATGTTGCTGACAAAACCGCCTGTCATAGTGTAGAATAGCAAAATAATGTAACGGAGTACAGACAGGGAATCCGGTGTAAATCCGGAACAGCCCCGCTGCTGTAACTGGGACGAAAGCGCACCATGCCACTGCCGAAGGCGGGAAGGCGCGCCGTAGGATGATCAGGAGTCAGAACATCTGCCGTATCCGTATGAGTTGTAGATCGCGAGGGCGAGGTGCAGCGTCTGCTTTGCGTATATGGCAGGGGCTCCGTCTTCGGGGTCTCTGCTTTTTGTTTATATACAAATAATTAACAGAAGGAGTGTTTTTATGTATCATCTGTGGAAGAAGACAGCGGGGGCTCTCTTATTCTTGTCAATGTTCGCGGCGCCGTCGTTTGCGGCAGGGGAAACAAAGAGCGCCGATGTGGCGCAGGTGGCGGCGGTAGAGGTTACGGGATCGCGTCTCGCCGATTCAATAGCCGACGTCCCGGCGCAGACCTATGTCATCACGCGCGGGGAGATCGACGCCAGCGGCGCGCGCGACGTGCAGGACGTACTGGCGAGAGTGCCGGGGATCAATACGCTGCTGAACAACGCCTCGATGGCGCAGTCGAAGGGCGTAACGGTCAGAGGCTTAAATTCCGAAGTGCTGCTGCTGGTCGACGGCATTCCCTATATGGGGGCCGATTACGGCGTGGGAGCGGACCTCGGTTCGCCATTTGATCTGCGCAGCATCGCGCTGACAGACGTTGAGCGGATCGAAGTGGTTAAGGCAGCCGGTTCCGCCATCTATGGCTCAAACGCGGCGGGCGGCGTCATCAATGTCATTACCCGCAGATCCTCCGACAAGTCCGGCGGCAGTATAACGTTGTCGGGAGGAAACAGAGAATGGTTCCGGGGAAATATCCGCGGGACCGTGGTGCTCAGCAATGATTTCAGGGTCTTTGCGGGGTACACTAGAACGCAGGAGGGCGAGACAAAGATACGGCTGGCCGACCCTTCCACCGGATTATACGACAAAGCAAAAGATTATAAAGGAAACGACTATTCTTTCGGCTTTACAAAGGGACCGTGGTCGTTCCTCGGAGAGGTCGGGGATTTTAAATCCGTATGGGATTACACGGATGTCTTTTACGGCGGAGGGACCTCCGAAAACCGTCAGGAAAATAAATACAGGCGCTTTGCCCTTAATTACGCAGACGGGGCCAATACCGGCCGCCTGTACTACCATAAAACTGAAAGAGAGGTCTCCGACAGCTCCGGCGTGACTAATTACGAGGGCGATACGTTCGGCGCCACCTATAACCGCAGGCAGGAGATCGGAACGCTGCCGTTTATTTTCGGCATGGATTTCCGCAGGGAAAAGGCGGAGTATTCCAACAGCGGCAACCCGTGGGGGGACAACCTTCCGTATGAAAATACGAGAACCGAATACGCGCCTTACATAGAGACCTCCATTCCCATCGGAGAGGCGGCCTTTGACATCGGCCTTCGCTATGAATATTGGAATGTGGAAGACGGAGAAGACGCGCACGAGCTGATGCCGCGCTTTTCCCTGAATTGGGCGAACAAAAACGGCGTTCTCTATTACGCGACGGCCGGGCGCTATTTTTCGATGCCAAGCTTCTATCAGATGTTTTACGCGGACGCGTATGGATACTGGCTTCCCAACCCTAACCTCAAACCGGAAAAGGGCTGGACGTACGATATCGGCGTCAAGGACGATACGGCGAAGAATCCGTGGAGCTTCAACGTATTCTACATGGATATGACGGACAAAATCAATATGAACGACAGTTATACGCAATACATCAACGTAGACGAATACCGCGCCTGGGGCGCGGAAGGGCGGTATAAGTGGAACTTCCACGAAAACTGGTCATATACCCAGGGAATTTCCTACCTTCACGCCGAGGAAAAAACAGGCGGTTCCGACTGGGTCCGCTCGAATATGCCGCGCTGGGACATCTCCGGGATTTTGAATTTCAAAAAAGACCCATGGAGCGCCGAGCTTTCCGCGCACTACTACGGAGACAGGCAGCTCTCAAAAACGGCCTCGACGTATGACGACGGAGATATATTCATCGTCAACGCCTCCGTCGCCTGGAAGGTGGACAGAACGACCCTTCGTCTGGCCTGCGTCAACCTCTTTGACAAGGAATTCTATCTGAACAACAGCGGCTACATCAATCCTGAGCGCCGTTTCATCCTCTCCGCGACCTACGAATTCTAAACGCATCGAGTCCTCTTGGACGACAAAATTTTCTTTCTGCTTGAGAGCCCCGGCCCGCGCGCCCGGGGCTCTCTCTTTTCGTGTTTTCGCGCGCCGCGTTAGGTTGTATACTTACCACAAACGACATACAGAGAAAACATGGAGGCAATCGATGAACATACTCGTGATAGACGGACAGGGCGGCGGGATAGGACGGCAGATCGTACAGTCGGTGCGGGCGAAGATGCCGGATATCTCGATCACCGCGGTGGGGACCAACAGCATCGCGGCGGCGGCGATGCTCAAAGCGGGGGCCGACAGGGCCGCGACGGGGGAAAACTCCGTAGTTGTCTGCTGCCGGGATGCGGACGTCATCATCGGCCCCGTCGCGATCGTGATCGCCGACTCGCTGCTTGGCGAAATCACCCCCGTGATGGCGGCCGCCGTCGCCCGCAGCGAGGCGAAGCGGATACTCGTACCCGTCAACTGCTGCAACAACATCATCGCCGGCGTGCCGGACCTTTCGGTAGGCAGGCTCGTCGAATGCGTGATGGACGAGCTTCATAAACTTATTGCCGCGAGAAAATAAGAACAGTCCGAAGTGCGCCTTGCGGAGAGCTCTTCGGACTGTTTCTTATCTATTTTTTGCGATACTGTCCACGACCCGGCGAACATCTCCGAGACATCAGGTCTTGCGGGGATTCTTATCGCGGCATCGGCATGCGCCGCGTTCTAGCTCCGCGTTGATCCTTTCCATGATGACCGACCGGCCGTTTTTTATATAGTCGTTCTCAATATCGCCCCTGGTGAACTGAAAGCAGTGGCAGATGATCTCATTGGCGGCATTATCCATGGTTTCCCCCGTTTTTTACAGTTTGCCGATAAGCTCCGCGTAGAATCTTGCCGCGTCCTTTATCTTTTCGATTTCGCAGTTTTCGTCGAGCATGTGGGCCAGCTTATATTCGCCGGGGCCGAAACCGATCGTGTCGATCCCCATGCTTACGGGGGTGACGGCGTTGGTCCCGAAGTCCCAGAAGTCATATCTCTCCGGCGCTCTGCCGAAAGCCTCTTCATAGGCCGCGTTAGCCGCGGAGAAGAGCGGCGATCTTTCATCCAGCTTCCAGGCCATGTGCAGAGGTTCGTATACCAGTGCCGCGCCTCGCCAGCTTGTGCGGCGCAGCGTGCCGGTCTCCCACGTCGCGCGTTTGCCGGCGATCAGCTCTTCCATCTCGGCGCGCACCTTTTGCTCCGTCTCGCCGAGCACGAGGCGGCGGTCGAGGTATATTTCCGCCTCGCTGGGCACGGCGTTGAGAGAAGCGCTGGCACAGCTGATGTCGGAGAGTACGATCGTCCCGTGCGGGTCGCCTTCGGCGGTCAGCTTTTTATTGAGCGCCTCGACGCGGCAGATGATCTCCGCCATCTCATAGACCGCGTTGATCCCCTTTTCCGGCGCAGAGCCGTGCGCCGAGAGGCCGTGCGTCTTTATCCGCATCTGCGCCTTGCCCTTGTGGCCCAGCGTGATCACGTTGTCCGAAGGCTCGCAGATGACGACGAAATCGGGGCGCAGCGCGAGCTCTCCGTACATCATTTTGAGATTCTCGCCGTCGCAGTATTCCTCGCAGACGGAGCCGCTGACGCAGATTTTTTTATCATTCGCATAACCGCGCTCCCGCGCGAGGGCCGCGCCGTAGATCGAGGCGGCGAGCCCGGACTTCATGTCCACCGAACCGCGCCCGTAAAGCCTGCCATCCCTGATCTCCGCGGCAAAGGGCGGCAGCGTCCAGTCGCCGGCGTCGCCCGCTTCGACGGTGTCCATGTGGGAATCGAAGTGTACGATCTTATCCCCGCCGCCGATGAATCCGACGGTGTTGCCGGTCGAGTCTATGAAGGCCTCGTCGTATCCCAGTTCGCGCATCCTGGCGACGACAGCCTCCGCGACGGCGCCCTCATGGTCGGAATAGCTCTGCAAACGGACAAGCTGCCGCGTAAATTCGATAAGCTCTGTTTCAAACCTCTCAGACAATGGCATAAATATCCCTCCGGTTGGTGGTGAAGATCCTATTGCGAAAAGTATATCAAAAAAAGGCCGCGCCCATATGCCCGGCGCGGAGCCCTTTATCGCTCACTTGTCTGGTTTATCCCAGAATTATCCGGTCTTCGGCAAAGAAATCCGTGATCGCCTTCTTGATGTATTTGTCGACCATCTTCTGCGCGTCCTTCTGCAGTTCGCAGCGATGTTCCTCTAAATATTTCGCCGCGGCGTCCTGTTTGTCTTCGGGGACGCCGGACATGTCGATTATGCATTCGATACATTCCGTGTTGAATTCCGGCAGGTCGACGTGCGCGATGGCCGCCTCCGCTTCGCGGCGTCTGTTTACCGTTGTCTGGACGACCGTGTTGGTCCCTTTTCCGGCCGCCGTCATTTCCTGGGCGAAGTTCTGCGCGTCAGCCTCGAAGTCGAAGGCGAGGACAGAGGCTATCCCGTTGCAGTCCTGCTGAATGACGACCCATAATTTTTCCTGCATG
>OLGB01000959.1_pt1 | contig 37143 bp, 44 predicted proteins | sample 1605691 | NCBI WGS metagenome assembly OLGB01 (sample SAMEA3888925, study PRJEB22519) | human gut metagenome | biome: human gut; feature: human-associated habitat; material: faeces | place: Denmark | collected 2010
TCTGATTCATCGTTCAAATTGCTTCACCCTTTCAACTTATCTGCATTTCCTGTAAGAAATGATCCATATGCTCTTCCAGAAGCTTTATCACCCGGCTTTTGTCATTCGTCCCATCATATACGCTGTAAAGCAAAAAAATAGGTCCATAAAAGTCAAGTGCTACCTGTCTGGCTCTCCCTGCATCCCCCAACATTCCGGAAAACAAGGCTTCCATATAAGTTAACGGTCCACTTGCAAGGTAATTTTGATATAACTGTGACATCTGTGGCTCTCTGTATTGTTCCAATGTCAACATCTTACGAAAGCAACTGGAAAACTCTTCCTCTGTCCAATGTAGAAACTGCACCTTTGTGAACTGTTTAATCTTGTCAAATGCTGTTTCTTTATATTCGGCTGTAACCTTTTCCAGATCACCTTCTGGCATTTCATATTGCTTTACTCTCTCCATATCTAACTCATTCATTTTATCAATAATGCTGTCCAATATCTCCTGCTTGCTTTTATAATGCTTATACAATGCAGCCTTGGTTACTCCAAGCCTCGAAGCAATATCATTCATGGATGTCCCCATATATCCCCTCTGTGCAAATAGCCTCAAAGCTTCTTCCAGTATTTTTTCCTTTGTGTTCTTTTCTTTGATTTCCATATTATTATTTTTCTCCTATATTAACTTTATTTACAAGTTACCTATTGGTTACCTTTATTATAGTTACCTATCGGTCACTTGTCAATCGTTATTATTTGAAAACATAAACGAATATCGTTACTGACTGGATATCCTTTTCAAGCGGATATTCGCAATCCACTCTGCTACTTGCTCATAACACGATTAGCTTCTATCGCAGCATATCAGAAAGAGCTTGTACCCATCCTGATACAAGAAAGTCCCCACCACTTATTGCTCTACGCAATAGAAGTGGGGGACTTTCTTGATAATGTTAAAACGGCAATGCTCTACTCTATTGTATATATCCATAAGATATCTCGCTGATAATACCATCAAAATAAACAAAATCTCCATCCGTATAATTCCAAACAGCTTGAAACTTCGTAGGGTATTTAATGCCATTTTCAGAAAGTTGATAATCGTTACAAAGTGCAGACCACGGTACATATTCCATACTTCCGTCCGTTCCCGCAACAGCTCTGTCATTTGTTGTAAAAGAAAACATTTCATACTGTTCATTAAAGGTAAATATCCCGCTTGCCGATTGTCCTCCATAAGTGATAGTTGCCCGTACTTCAAAATCGCTTATTTCCTCAAAGGTGATATAGTCCTGCAATAGAATCGTCGGGGCAAATAAACTTTCTGCAAGAAAAGTAGCAAGGCAAGCCTTATTCATATCTGCCCCTGTCTGGTCGAATATAGTAATAGCTTTTGCAATCACACCTTTCATGCCACCAATTCCATTTTGATAGTAATCATATCCCTCAAAAGGAATACCGAACATCCTGCTGTCAATAAGTGCCATTCGGCAAGGCTCATTGATAAAATTGTACTGCGTGTAGTCGATTGTCAGAGTCGGACGATTTTTGCCCTGTAAAAAATCTACATTGTGATATTCCATTTTCAGATAAGACATTTTAGGTGTTCCAATATATCCGCAACCTTGTATGTACTTCTGGATAGCAGCAGGCAGATTGTTGAAATCTCCCTCTGTAAAAACTTCATTTTTTGTCTGTAGCTGATTTTCAAACATAATAGTGTCAACATCATTCTGAAAATCTCTTTTTACTGGAGAGTACGGAATATGAAACCATATCAAAATCATTACGATTAGCGCAAACAACACACCAATTACAATAAACATTTTTCTTTTCCTCACTTTATTCATGATGCTGGTCTTCCTTTTCTCTTATCGTCTGAGTTAAAAAAGCTTTATATGCCATTTCCTGCTGTTCATAAATTTCATCCGTCGAAATCCCTGGAATAGCCACAGAAAAGATTGTTCCAAGACCTATTGTATAAATTAACATATTCAAATGCAGCTTTTTTGCCTGTTCTATACTAATATTAAGATTTTTAGAAATAAGTTCTGCTGTGCAAGGATTTGTTTCCGACTGATACAAATCATCCAAAGAAGCAATGCCGTTTCGCTCATGCAGAATAAAAATCTTAAATAAATTTGGTTCTTCTTTCGCTAATTGAATATAAGCTCTCCCTGTGCTTCCAAAAATATCATCTATATCAATATGTGTTTGAACATATTCTCCGATAAAACTACTGACTTTTTGTGTCACATCTTTCCGTAATCCCTCCATATTTTTGCAGTAGCTATAGATAGGCTGTACAGAACACCCTATCTTTTCCGCAATATTTTTAACCATAACCTGCTCCATTCCATCACCTCGTGCGATTTCAAAGGCAGCATCGACGACCATTTCTTTTGTAATCCTTTGTTTTGGCATTTCTTTTCCTCCATAATCAAGTTGTATAAATTATTTATATAACTTGATTATATATTGGTGATTGTATCTTGTCAATCGTCCTGAATAAAAAATATACCAGAAACCTGTTCAGTCCTTTCACTTTCACATATAAACTTTTTGCATTTCTCTTATTTTTCCATGTACACTTTGTCTACAAATCCTGTTTGTAATTTATGTTTCTTCTTAAATAAACAAACTATCTTATTATACTTTTTTCAGTGGAAAGCAGCTATCCATTTATTTCCACATAACCATCTTTCATTCCTTTTCATATTTAAAAAATCTGTCCCGGCACTTTCTTTTTTTCTTTATATGTGAACTGCTTATCAAAACTTTCCGCTTCCTGTTCATCAACCAGATAACCTTCCGGTGTTGCGTACTCTCCTGTAACTCCATCAAGATACCCCGGTATCAGTTCCTTACACAGAAAGAATGATGCAAAATCATCCAGTGACACTGTCTCATACTTTTCAGGCATTCTCTCTTTATCATCTTCTGGCATATCATAATCTGACGCCTGTTCATTATCTTGCTGCTCCATCCGCTCCACAATGCAATTAAAAATATCTCTTTTGCTCTTGTAATGACGGTATAATGCCCCCTTTGTCATATCAAGCTCTCCTGCTATCTGGCTGACTGAGACAGCCTCATAACCGTCCCTGGCAAACAGATGTAATGCCACAATTAGTATTTCTTCTTTTCTATTACTCATGTAAATAACCTACGCAAAAAATAAACGACCGGTTATATGTCAAGACTTTTCTATTTTTTGCTGTTGTCATCTCTTTTTATAAATCAGCAATTCTGGATTCTTACCTTTATCTATGGTGATCACATTTTTGACACTGCACCATTTCATTTTCACCATCTTCTTTATAAAAGATACCTGCCCATTGACAAATACTCTGCAAAATAGGAATAACCGATCTTCCATTTTCCACCAAATACTGCCAATCCATATTCAAGTGGGCAACGTATATCATCCTCTAATTTTTTCTTATATTTTGCCATAATAAAATCACCTTCAAGCCATTCTTTGTTTTTATTATAGCCTGAAGGTGATCTTTTTTAAAGTTACTATGAAATTTATTAGTATGTATCTGACTAATGCACAGTACCATGAAAATTAGATATACTAGATTTCTTTTTTATTCTCAGCGCCTGGTGTTGTAACAATTACTTTAGATGGAGTAATCATAAGCGCTCCCTTTGCAGTTGCCGCACCATTGAACATCTTTTCCACCATAGCCTTAAATGTGTTGTTGTTGTCAAGCAAAATTGTAACACTTTGTGATAGTTTTCTCTATGCAGCATAACGAGCTGCATGAGGAGTGCGACCACCATTATGTGTATGTGGTCTTTTATGATTATATTTTCCATAAATGAATTCTAAAGTCTTCTGATCTAGCTCTGCATCTGATGTGAATGAATAAAGGATGAAGGCGAATGATTTGTTCTTTGAGCGCAGGCTCAAACTTAATTTTGTTTGACATTGTAACATCTCCTTGTAGTTTGAATTATATCAAACTATCACTTGGTGTTACAACTTAATTATAGCAGGACACATTCAATCTAATTTAACCAATACCGCCCGGCAAGAACATCTAAAATTTATCTACGCATTCCGTCATTATTAAATGTTTTTTTCAAAGCATGTTCCGTTGGAAAAATAGAAGCAATCAAAATAATACATTGAATTGTCACAAGAATCCCCCCTACAATTCCAATAATCTTTTCATCACTATGGTATAAAGGAATATGTATCAAAGCAGATGAAATAGTAAGCAACCATCCTATTTTCCACCAAAGTTTCCCACAATAGTCGTGAGCAAATTTCCATGTGTCCATATTTTTCATTGAACGAGTTGTCCTGTATCCTAATATGCCATTTCTATGTTTGGGACAATGTTTCCACATCATTCTTCCTCCAATAAGCATAACAATCGGAATTAACAAATCACATATTAACATAAACCAAAACCACATAAAGTCCATCTCCTATCCCCCGTGACTGCCTTCTGCAATTTTCTAATCATAATGATTATCCTCCCTCAAATATACCATGCGAAAAGTCAGTTGTCTACAAAATGAAGACAATTGATTTACCTCCTGTTTCACTAACTGTTCATGATGTCAAAATACACCGACATTGTTTACTGTATCTTGTGAATTAGGCAAACTTGAATTTACAAAGCAACAGATATTTCAGAAATTGCCACCAAAGCTGCCTCTCCGCTAATTGTGATACGATGATTTTCTTCCATTCGGCAATGCAGGTATCCACCGCGCTTTGATGCCTGATACGCATAAATCTCCTTTTTATTCAGTTTCTTTGACCAATAGTCTGCAATCTGACAATGTGCAGAGCCGCAAACAGGGTCCTCTGCAATACTCAGCTTCGGGCAAAAGCTGCGAGATACGCAGTCTGTCTCAGTTCCGTGTGCAGTAGCATTTTGGATTCTCCCCTCAATGCCGGTCAAAAGCGTCTGGTAGTGTATGTGCATTTGCATCTATTGTCTTCTCCACTTTTTTACGTTTATATCTCTATATATATCATTTCGTATTCTAGTCTTTAGTGACTGCTCTTTTAATTTTCCTGTCACAAAAACGCTTGTCGGTCCATCTGCACCACCTATACTATATTTCTTCATCAAAATTCCTTCTTTCATACGGTATTTTAGTACCGAAACTATTTACCTATGAACCAATGTCATACTTAAGGTATGAGTAGCAAAAATTATCTTAAATTCTGAAGTTCGAAAAGGAGAATTCGCTCGATTACAAAAGACCAGTGATAATTATGAAAAAATAATTCTTTCAATGAATACAGAAATGGATACATCCTATGATGGAATAAAATCTATCAATCTGATAGAATGGTTAATTTCAAAACAATAAAACAACGTAGACAGAGCCATCTCACTCCCCTAGCCCCTCATTCATGAGGGACTTTGGGGGTAGAAATAATACTTTTCAATTGCATGTAACACTTCTTCCATTTTAGAAGCAGCAACATCAATTCTTAACGTAACCGACTTTGATAAATCCACACTGAATAATCCCAATATTGATTTTGCATCAACAATATACTTGCCACTTAATAATGCAAAATCTCCATCATACGAAGAAATCGTATGAACGAATTGTTTTGCATCATCTATGGATTCTAATAAAATTTGTACTTCACGCATTCTTACACCTCTATAATCTCATTAATTTCTTGTCTTGTTGGCATTACCTTTAATGCTCCTTTACGGGTTGTAATGATAGAGGATGCTGCATTTGCAAATCGAAGCATAGCAAATAAATCTTTCTCCGTTAATGTTTCCAAACCTTTCTCTAACACAACATTTAACACACACGCCATAAAAGTATCACCCGCACCTGTTGTCTCAACGGTATCCTCTCGCACAAACGGTTCTCCAAACACACTAACACCATTATAAAATGCCTTACTTCCATTTTTTCCCATAGTTGCACAAATGAGTTTTGGCTGATATTTTTCCATGATTCGTTCCACACCAAGATCTATGTCTGTTGTTTCCGTTAAAAATGCAATCTCATCATCTGAAATCTTTAAAATATCACACTGACTAATACCATACCACATCTGTGTTTTTGCATCTTCCAATCGTTTCCACAAAGGAGGTCTCAAATTAGGATCAAAGGAAATCCATGCCCCCTCTGCCTTTGCTTTTTCCACTGCTCTTTTTGTCACAGTTTCAATCTGCTTTTCTGTCATCGACAAGGTTCCAAAATGAAATATTTTTGTATCCCCAAGCATATCCTGATTCACTTCATCCCACTGTAACATCATATCTGCTCCCGGATTTCGATAAAAGGAAAAATCTCTGTCTCCATCTTCCTCTGTATGCACAAATGCAAGTGTAGTATGTACGTTCTCATCTAACATTAAATTCTCAGTATTGATTCCTTGGTTCTTCACCGCATCTATTAACATTCGTCCAAAGGCATCTGCTCCTACCTTTCCAATAAACGCAGTTGTTTTTCCAAGATTTTGCAACATAGAAAGCACATTACAAGGCGCACCACCCGGATTTGCCTCTAGCATAGGATTCCCTTGTTTGCTCATTCCATTTTCTGTAAAATCCACCAATAGTTCTCCTAATGCAACCACATCATACTTCTTCATTGTATCACCTCCTAAACCACTACAATTTCATATTTTTCAATATTCGCCACAACACTTCCATCACACGTAAAACGAATTCCATCTGCTTCCATCGGTGTATAAAAAGTTGTGCTAAACACTTGCTCTCCATCATTTAGAAATACCTCTGCAGAGTTTTTATCCAATAGCAAGCGAATTTTGCATTTTTCTACAGACGATTTTATCCTCGATTTTCGAATAGCAATTGCATCTCGAACCATGCCTGAATACGTTCTGTCGATTTCTATAATATTCTTATGCTTAACGATAGAGAAATCCGTATGATATCGTTCATTTTGTGCGAAAGAAATCGTAAATTCACGAAAATCTCCACTTACAATCTCAACTGTCATATCGAGTACTCGACCATTGATTCCCTTGAACTGACAATCTCCATTTATTTTCTGATTTTTATAACAAACCGCATTTTTATGATAATTTTCTATTTCTCGAACTGGATTCTGTACTATCTTTCCTTTTTCCATTCGTAATTCGCGAGGTATCGTCATCATACATGACCATTTTTGACCTGCCGGACGTATATTTGCATCCCATGATTGCATCCATCCAATCATAATACGTCTTCCATCTGGAGCAAGCATTGTCTGTGGTGCATAAAAGTCCAAACCATCATCCAAAGAATATACCTCTTCATAATGGAACACATGCTGACTCTTATCATACTTTCCCATATAATATACCGAATTATTTCCGTTGTGAAATTCCTCATTTGCTTGTAAATCCTGTGGAGAAGTAATCAAGATATATTCCTTATCCAGGCTAAAAAAATCAGGACACTCCCACATAGTTCCAAGTGTATTATCCTTAGAAGTGGCTAAAACCGATACATAATTCCATACAAAACCATCTTTTGAGTGAAATAAAACAACTTGTGGTATCCCTTCTTCTGTCTTATTCCCCACTACCATATAATAGCCATCTTCCTCTTTCCAAATCTTAGGATCCCTAAAATGCTCTCTGCTAAAATGCTCTGGTAACATATTTCCTGTTACAATGGGATTTTGTTCTATCTTGGTATATGTCTTTCCATTTCCTAATGCAAGACATTGATTCTGATATACATTTTTTTTGCCATTTTCTTCTTTTTCTATTACACCCGTATAAACAAGCAAATGACCTTTCTCCATTTCTATAGCAGAGCCTGAAAAACAGCCAGCAGCATCATAGTTTTCATCGGGTGCTAATGCAACAGGTAATTCTGTCCATTTTATAAAGTCCTCTGTTTCACAATGTCCCCAATGCATCGGTCCCCACACTTCACTATATGGGTGAAACTGATAAAACAAATGTACCTTTCCCTCATAAACAGAAAATCCATTTGGGTCATTCATCCATCCACAAGGTGGCGTAACATGAAATACTGGCAAGTCCTCTTTCGAAACTCTATTGTCAGCGATATATGCTCTTGCTTCTCTTAATTTATCCATATAAACTCCTTCCTATCATACAATAGTTTCCTCTGTTTCACAATCGAAGAAATGCATCCTGTGTGGAACAAAAACAAACTCTACTTGATCTCCAATTTGACACAATTCATATTTAGAAACTCTGGCCACAGTTGTAGTACCTCCAAATTGAAAATACAAATTATTTTCATTTCCCATGATTTCTGTATTTTCAACTACTGCATGCATCTTGTTTTCTTTATATACATCAATATTTTGATGGTCAAATTTAATATCCTCTCCTCGTATTCCCAATATCATTTTATTTTTATAATTGCTTAATTTATTTGCCATTGCTTCTGTCATCTGCAGGCTATTTCCATCTGAAAATACGATTCGTGAACCATCAATGGTAACATCAAAAAAGTTCATTTGAGGAGATCCTATGAAACCAGCAACAAATTTATTAACTGGATGTTCATATAAATCCATTGGTTTTCCAACCTGTTGCACGACTCCAGCTTTCATAATTACAATTCGATCCGCCATTGTCATCGCTTCCACCTGGTCATGTGTCACATAAATAGTTGTACTTCCAAGACTTCTATGAAGCTTACTAATTTCATTTCTCATGCTGACTCTTAACTTTGCATCCAGATTCGATAACGGTTCATCCATTAAAAATACCTTTTGATTCTTTACAATCGCTCTACCTAAAGCTACTCTCTGTCTTTGTCCACCAGACAAGTTTTTAGGCTTACGTTTGCGAAATTCCTCCAAACCCAAAATATCAATCGCCCAGTCTACTTTTCTCTTAATCTCTGCTTCTGGTACTTTCATATTTTTGAGACCATATCCAATATTCTTTTCTACAGTCATATGTGGATATAATGCATAATTTTGAAATACCATAGAAATTCCTCGATCTCTTGGTGCCTCTTCATTCATTCTTTTTCCATCAATATACAAATCTCCACTAGAGATTTCCTCAAATCCAGCGATCATTCGCAATGTAGTTGATTTTCCACAACCAGAAGGACCAACAAATGCAATGAATTCCTTCTCATTTATCTCTAAATTAAAGTCCGTTACTGCTTTTTTATCTGTATTCGGATACTGTTTACATACATTTTTTAATTCAATAAAACTCATAGATTAACCCTCCTTAGAACCTGTGGAAACAACCCCCTCCACAATCTGCTTAGAAAATAATGCGTAAATTATAATAACTGGTATTGTAACTAATGTAATTACTGCTAATGTCTGACCCATTGTAGTATTATCATTCGATGTGATTGCATTTAAACCAATCTGTGCAGTCAATAAATCACTAGAAGTAAATACTAACGAAGGCCACAAATAATCGTTCCAAACATTTAAAAATGTAAATACACTAACGGTTGCAACAACACTCTTTGACATTGGAAGAACCATTGTGAAAAAGTATTTGATCGGACTGCAATAATCCAATTGTGCCGCCTCATATACATCATCCGGAAGACTGACAAATACTTGTCGAAAAAGAAATATGTTAAACGGACTAACAATCATAGGAAGAACATATCCAATTACATTATTCAGCAATCCTAGTTTTGCAATAAACAAGAAATGTATCGTAATAATGGTTTCCATTGGTACAATCATTAACAACATAATAATCAACAGCCAACGTTCTTTAAATGGGAAATTAATCTTTGCTAGTGCATATCCTGCTAAACCATTTACAATAATCCCCAAAATAATTAACACTGCCGCATAAAACAATGTGTTTGCCATGTAATGAATAAAACTTGTATTGGTTAAAATAGAAATATAATTATCTAAAAAATTACCATTTAAAGCTGGCGGAATAAATGCCGCCAATGAATTCATATCGCTTGTAATTGCTACATCTGTCTTAAATGAATTTGCAACCATCCAAATAACCGGGAAAAGGAAAAATAGGGACATTACAATCATAACTACAACAAGAATACCGTTAATTCGCTTTTGCTTTTTTGTTAACATGTTTTTTTCCCTCCTTATCTTTTGTTGCGATTGTCTGTATTACCGTAAGTATCATAACGAAAAATGCAAATATAATTGCCATTGTAGATGCCAATCCAATTTCCCAATTCACTGTACCTGTTTCGTAAATATCATAAACCATTGTATAAGTTGAATGAGATGGTCCTCCTCCTGTCATAACCATAGGCTGAACCAACATACGAAACGCACCGATTGTAATTGTAATAAATACGAAAATACATAATGGCTTTAACTCTGGCAATGTAATATCTTTAAATTTCTGCCATCCGCTTGCATGATCCATTTCCGCAGCTTCATAAAGAGCTGGATTGATTTGTTGCAATCCACCTAAAAAGATCAACATCTGATATCCCATACCTTGCCATGCACTCATAATCGCAATGGAAGGCAATGCTTGTGTCGAACTATTGATAAACGGTTGTGCACCAATTCCAATATGAGAAAGCATGGAATTTAAAATTCCTTCCGGACTATAAATCTGTACCCAGAGAGTAGATACTACCGCAAGTGACATAACAACCGGAATGAAAAAGGCTACCTTAAAATATGCTTTACAACAAGTCACTTTATTAATGAGTAAAGCAAGTCCTAATGCACCTAAACTCTGTAATGGAACAATGATAATTACAAATTTAAGTGTATTCATAAATGCCTGACGAAAATCTTCATTTTTCAAAACCTCAAAGTAATTCTCTAATCCCACAAAATGTGTTAGATTTGGATTCAATGCAAAAAAATCAGTAAAACTAAATATGAATGTTAATAGCATTGGTAAAAATAAAAACAAGGTAAGTAGTACTAAAGCCGGCCCAAAAAAGGCCATTCCCATAATTGATTCTGCTTTTTTCTTCATTATTTGTATGTATAACGCTTCAGCTTTGCGTTAATCCTTTCTACAAATTTATCCAACTGTTCTTGTGGTTCAAAACCACTTAAAACAGAATTCTCCAGTACTTGCTGAAATGATGTACTTACCTGTGGATACGCAGGTGTTTTTGGTCTTGGATGACCATATGTGCTTAATTGATAATATAATGCTTTATAATTTTCATCCTTTTGAAAAACATCTATGGCTTCAAATGCTTCATAAGTAGACGGAAATGATTTTGACTTTTCCCATAATCGTTTTCCACTATCCACTCCACTCATCCATTTTACAAGCTCCGTAGCTCCTTCAATATTATCTGTTTTTGACGAAGCTGCGAAAGCCCACGAACCAGTAGGCGTATAACGTTCTCCATTCCAATCATCCCCTACCACGTATGGAGCAACACCAAATGAAATATCCGGATAGCTGGTATAAAGTGTATTTACTTCCCAGGCACCATCAATTTTAAATGCTGCTCTTCCACTTTCAAACAAATGATCAATCGGTACTTTTGACATATACTTATTCTGTAGCAATGTTTTGAAATACGAAACGGTCTTTACATTTTCTTTCGAATTAAATATTCCATCCACAGAAAGTCCAGTCTCATCTACAAAATCTCCACCATTTGACCAAAAAAACGGAGCATAATAATATATTGTTGCCTCTCCAACAGGAAATGTCATGTCCAATGCATATCCCTTTTTTTTCTCCATGATTGGCTTTAACTTTTCTAAAATTTTCAAGAACTCTGTCTGTGTCCATGGATGATCTGCATCTGGTATCTTAATACCCGCTTCTTTCAAAATTTCTTTATTATAATACAATCCAACACTAGACTCCATTGCACCTAACGCATACAATTTATCTTTATACGTTCCTTGTTCAATAATAGAATCCAGATATACACTTTTTTCTTTTTCGGATAATTCAGCCAAAGACTGTATAATTCCATTTTCTGCGTATGCCGCAATATTTGGTCCATCTACAGTTAGTACATCTGGAAGATTCCCCGACATAACCGATGCATTGATTTTATCAGAATATCCTCCACCACTATCATTTCTTGGAATAAATTCAATATCAGCAAAATAGGTTCCATCATACGCTTTATTAAATGATTCTACCGCTTCTCTGTAACATCTGCCTTCATCAGTATCCTCAATAGAATGAACCCATATGGAAAGGTATTTCTCTCCTTTATCATATCCTGCTATACTTCCTGGATTCGGTGTACTTTTCTGACATCCGGTCATACTGATTGCAAATAATCCTGCCGCCAATACAGCCATTATTCGTCTTTTCATCTTCATACCCCTTTCTTACATAATTTTTTACAGTTACCCCTTTTTGTAACCGGTTAAGTAACCGGTTACTTTATGATTTCATATTACTCCATAATCATTCCTTTGTCAATACTTTTTTAGCTTTCATTACCTTTGCAATTGTACAATTCAGCTAGGCAGAAATGTTACTAATTGCATTTCCACATTATTTTTGCTATACTTAACTGGAAATTTTTCAGGGAGGTACTTTGGATGGGAAAACAAAAAAAGAAAGTAACTTTTGATGATATTGCAAAATACACCAATTTTTCAAAAACGACGATTTCAAGATATTTTAATAATCCCGATTCACTTACTTTAAAGAATCAAGAAATTATTGCACAAGCTTTGATTGATCTAGACTATCAAGAAAATAAACTTGCTAAGGTTTTAGCGAATGGAAAAAGTGAATTTGTAGGAATTTTACTTCCTAATCTTTTTTTACATTATTACTCAGAAATGTTAAATCAAATTTTATCTACATATGAAACGTTTGGTTATAAATTTCTTGTTTTCACAGGAACAGAATCGAAAGAGACAGAACATAAATACTTACAGGAGTTACTTGCCTACAAAATTGAAGGACTTATTGTATTAAGTCACACCATTTCATCGAAAGAATTAGCCTCTTACAACATTCCAATTGTTACCATTGAACGTGAAGATGAATATGTAAATAGCATTAATACAGACAACTATATGGGCGCGGTACAAGCTACTAGTTTACTAATCAAGAATAACTGTGATATCTTAATTCATGTCAATTCAGATGTTCCCAGCTCCATTCCTTCTTATGGACGAATCAAAGGATTTTCTGATGTTTGCAAGCAGCACAATATCAAACATGAAATCATTCTTACCGACCTTGGAAATAATTATAAAGAAGCAACACAACATATTAGTGATGTGTTTTCAACCATTAAAGAGAAATATCCGAATAGCAGAAAAGGAATCTTTCTAGCTAACGATACTTACGCGAATATTTTTCTAAATCTTATTATACGTGAATATGGATGTCTTCCCGACGAATATCGCATTGTCGGTTTCGATGATTCGCCAATCGCATCCGAAGCGATCATTCCGATATCAACAGTTGGACAGCAAATAGATAAAATAGCCTATGAGGCTATGGAATTGCTTGTGTCGCAAATGAATGAAAGAAAAAAAAGGAAACCAGTTCCACAAGCTGAAGTTATTCATAAAATGATTACTCCAATATTGATCCGAAGAGATACTACAACCTAATTTTCATAATCGAATAGGAGGCTAATCATTAGTTGATTAGCCGACCTCTCACACCACCGTGCGTACCGTTCGGTACACGGCGGTTTAATCAACTTAACAAGTAACACACCTTTCAGTGTAGTAATCTAACATTGAGACTAATCCAAATGAGGTTAGTCTCTTCTTGAACTTCGCCACCGATTTTGCATGTGGTTTTTCCTTGAATTGATGTGCCCTGTATCAAAATAAAATCCAAAACCAAGCTATTTAATCCCTCTTGGTCTGTCCACTTTACTCTTCGTCATGTTGACCTTAATCCCTAGTTTCTCTTCTATAAATAAACCAAGCATTCCATTATAGACCACAAATGCTATTGTAATGATTGCTGATAGCAAAGCATTGACAACTGTCCGATATTGAAAATTGTTTTTCGATTTTTGGATAAACTCTTTCATCGCCAATCATTTCTTCTCATTGCAGTACTGAATGACCACATTAAATACATTTTGTGAATCCGATGCTCGTTCAATTGCCTCCGGCAACTTTTCCCACGGAAAAACATCTGTAATAATACTTTCAACATTCCATCTTTTATCCTGCATAATCGCTAATACATCTTTTACATCCTCAGGCATATATCCACCGCTTCCAATGATAGCATGCTGTGAATACGTCATATCCAAAACATCAATTTTTCTAAGTCCGGCAAGGACAGCAACTACTACCAGTCTGCTCTCAATCTTTCCCATGTTCTGATATGTCTCAATCAATCCTTCGGCTCCTGCTGCATCAATATAGATATCTGCATCAGCAGTTTCACCGTGAATACTTGGTGCTTTACCAAACACTTCGATTGCTTTGTTTTTCAGATTTTCCTTTGATGAATTGCATATCTCAAAACCAAGATTCTTTGCGATGTTCAATCGAAACTCAGAAACATCCGCGATCAATACCTGTTTACATCCAAAATATTTTAACGCCATAGCTGCTGCAATTCCTATTGTGCCACAACCAAATACAATAGCATTTTCTCCGAATTTTGGAAAACTACGTCTTGCAGCCCTACAGCCCACAGTAAAAGGTTCAATCAAACTGGCTGCTTTATCTGATATGTTTTCAGGCACCAGATATACGCCTTCATTTAGTTTGGCATTTGGTGCAAGAACGTATTCGGAAAACCCACCGACTGTTCCGGCTCTTTTGGTGTCGCCCTTGACCAGCCTTGGGTAAGGATACACTCTGTCTCCAATCTTGATATCCTTTACCTTGCAGCCAACCTGACTAACAACACTTACCATTTCATGACCAAATTCGCCACCAACTGTCACTTTGTGTCCTGTATTCGGTCCATGCATATACACCGCTACATCCGTTCCACAGATACTTGCATAAATATTTTTCAGTAAAATATCATTTTCTCCACATGCTGGCATCGGTGCGTCTGCCATTTTAATAGATTTCTGTCCCATATATAATGCTGTTTTCACGTCTCATCTCTCCTTTGCATGAATTCGCTCACAAATCATTTTTACAATATAGTCAATATCATCTTCACAGTTATTTGAAATCTGTTCTGCATAAATCTTATCTGTATTCATATAAAATAAACCTCCATAATTGTTTTTGCAACGAAGCAGTGCGCATCTACTTCATTTGATAAGTCAATTAGGAGCATAACTGTTATCAACTTTGACCAAAATGTCTGCAAGTACCGTATCAAAATGAGCTCCATTGCCATCTCCATATCCAAATAGTTCATTTTCACCTTGTCCTGCATCAAGTTGATCAAACGCACCGATTCCTTTCGATACGCTCTTAAAAGCCTTCACAAAATCACTGACGCTTGTAACCTTAGCCTTGTTTGTTTTATCGTCATAGGTGACCCATTTACCATTTGCATTGAGTGCATCAATATAGTCGCTGGCAGTTTTATAAGTTCCGGAAATTTTAATCCCATCTGAAGTCTCTGTACGAGTTATATCATCCACATCCTCATACGTCTTATTTCCGATTTTCTTGGTATCATCTGGTCCGGCCATGCCATCAGCGCCATTTTCCCCGTCAATTTTCTTGGGTTCTCGACCATCTCTTTCTTTTCCATCCGTACCTTTCGGAGCATCAGCTCTACCCAAAGCTCCCCCTCTGCCTGTCCTCGCATCTATTTGATTGGAAGCCGATGAATCATATGGAAATTTTGTATCAGAAAGGAAGTTATTCAAAGAATCTTCTATTACACCCAAAATGTAATCGTAATAACTACCCGCCTGATAAATGCCATCTGATGATTTTTTCAACGTTAAAACATTCCCCTTTTCGTCTTTTATTCCGGCCTGGTTGATATAATCAGCAAAAGCCTCTGCCATCGCATCTGATATTTTCTGTTCCCCATCAGAAAGATTGCTTCTTGTTACCCCCATCATCCATTCATAAGCTTCATCCGCACTGTCTAAGTTCGTGATTGGGCACCAGTCCATAGAGCCGTAAACTGCATCACTAACGCCCTGTACCGCACCTATTTGTTTCAGATACGGCTCATAAAGCTCGCTATCACCGGTCGCACCAACAAGAGCAGATTGAGCACCTCCACCACTCATACCAAACACAAAAATCTTTTCTGCATCTCCGGGTGTAGTATCATTTGTATATCGCAAATAGCGAATCGCAGCCTTGATATCTGTAACACCTGCAGGTGCACCTGCTTCCCTTCCACGACATCCGGCATGTACATATACAAAACCAGCATCCATATACTCCGTCAAACTAACATAGTCCGTTAATGCTGCCTGTGCTGAATACCCCGGAGTCTCAATCGGCATAACAACAGGAGCTGTTTCAGCTGTATAGCCATTCACTGTCCCATTCGAATTTATTTCGCAGGTATAGGTTCCATTGCCATTGTCTATTGCTGAAAAATAATCGCCCGGCACAAAAATCGCCAAGGTTTCATAGGATGTATCCTCAGGTTTTTCACAATACTGTATTCCTGTCTGATAATAAACATTGTCGTCCGAATTGTACAACCATTTTGACATATCAATTTTACTCAAGCTTGTAACCTCACTTTCCTTCTTTGTCATTTCCTGCTCTTCAACACTCTTATTTTCTTGCGTCCCACAAGATGCCAATTGTAAAACCATCCTACTGATGCTGCAACTGCAGTTACTTTTTCCACATATTCATATCTCCATTCTATTATTTCCAGAATGTTTTTTCGAGACTATTCAAAAGTATCTATCATTCCACTTTTTATTTAAGATGCATCTTTACGCTGACTCATTATATCTTATTTCATCATAAATAGTAAAGCGAATTATTTGTGAACTGGCACTACTATCCAATTCATTTGTTATCCGTCTTTCACAAGTATTTTCATATAAAAACTTTTGTCTCCAACAGACCAATAATCACATAATGGAGCAGTTGTCAAGGTAAAAATTTTATAATGAAGCGATATCTATAGTTATGGAAAGATAGAATCTCCACCCTTGACATTCTCTAATTAAGCAACATCCTTAGTAGCTTCATAAAGCATTTTAGGATAGTATAACAAAAACGGGCAACAAATCATAAAACAATTTGTTGCCCGTTTTTTCAGTTATCACATTCTATAACTTTATATTGATCCAATCTATTCTGCTTCCATTAAAACAGTTCCCACTGGAAAAGCATAACGAAATACCTTTCTTACAAGTGGACCTGCAATCAATAACTGAAATGGCAGTGCCATAATAAAATTCTTTGGAATATTGGTAATCCAGATTAAAAACAATGTATTCCAGTTTCCGCTTCTAACACAGACTTCCAAGCCTCCATACAGAGACATAAAAAACACCATAGGAACAACCATGCAACAAGAAACTGCAATCACCTTTTTCCACGCTTCACTATCAGGTTTTACAAGGAAACGGAAGGCAAATCCTTTCGCAATACCAGATACCACAAACCAATCCAATAGCATGGCACAAATATATGCCAGTGGAAATCCCAGCCAGGCTTCTTTCAAAACCTCTCCATCCAACTGTCCACTGTGAAGAGCTACATTGTAAATACTCATCCATAGTACCATACAAAAACACATCATAATCGTATAAATCAAACTTTCTCTCTTATGTCTAGGCATAATTTTCTTCCTCCTGTTAATTTTGTTACAGTTTAGCAGGGCAGAAATGATTGTAGAAATTGCATGTGACTGCTAGCAGGCTAAGTGCAATTTGTGCAATTATTTCTATCGGGCAAACACCCGAAATGAATAAAGTGTCCAGCTAGAAAGAATATTTTTAGCTAATTTGTATATTCTGGCACTTTATGAATGTTCCCCGGCTAAACTGTTACCTCTACCTTTTATGTACCTCGGAATCTTTTGAATCCGCTCTTGCGATACCAGCTATCCTACTTATACCATCCTCACAATTACTGATTCAATAAAACTCCATCCCTATGATTTTACCGCTATTTTCCTTGTTTTTGAATTTCAAAAATGTTATTATTGATAACAAAAGCGTATTACTGTTATTGCATATAGGAGGTTTCTATGACTATTTTTCAAATCGAATGTTTTCTTTCTGTTGCTGAATTTTTGAATTTTGCCAGAGCCGCAGAGCAAATGCACGTTTCGCAACCTGCCATTACCAGACAGATTAAATCTCTGGAAGATGAACTTGGCACCAAGTTATTTATCCGAAATACCCGCATTGTAAAATTAACGGAAAGTGGACAAATTTTTCTTGCGGATGCACACACTATGGTATCTGCCGCCCATCGCTCCGTAAAACGATTTGCCAAAAAAGATACAGAAAAGATTATTGATTTTACCATTGGATGCTCCAATCCATTACATATGGAACAACTGATCCATACTTTACATGATTTAAAAAAAGATTACCCAACGATACATCCCAACATCCGAATTTCAGCAGAAACTCATTTTTCAGAACTGCTAGAACAGGAAAACCTGGATATTGCAATTGGATTTCATACACCAACTATCCACTCTTCCATTCATTACAAGGAGCTTAAAAAGGCTCCCTTCGTTTGCGTGATGCAAAAGGATATGCCCCTTGCCTCCCTTAAGACCATTCACAAAGAAGACTTAACTTCCTATTGTATGATTTTGTATGCTCCCGGCTCTGCGGCACCTTCTTTGATTGACAGCCAGTGGAAATGGACAGCCGATAAGAAGCCTTCTGAGCTTTATCTATGCGAGACCACCGAAAATATCTTACTCCTTGTTCACGCAGGATTTGGAGTTGCTTTGCTTCCCGATATTTTCATTCCAAAACGAGAGGATTTGGTCACTGCTCCCCTAGCCTGCAAGGAAACCATTTCATTTGGATTATATTATAAAACGGTGCATCAAAAGCCATACTTGAAAAGGTTTATAGAGCTGCTTTGCCATGGGACCAAAAAAGAAGAGTAGGATTTTTCCTACTCTTCATAATGTCCTTTACATGAGACTATCCTAATATTTTGCAATTCGTCAATCTCATATACAAGCCTGTTTACTTCATCAATTCTTCTTGAATACTCTGGTCGGTTCTTTAGCTTTTCTGGTTTTCCAATGCCTTGCATCGCACCATTCCGTTTTATATCTTCTAGCAAAGCATTAATTTTTTTCAATGTTTTTTTATCTTGCCTTTGCCAATAAAGATAATCCTGGAAACCCTCCTGTGTAAAAGTAAAATCATTCATTTTTATTTTTCTCCATAAAGTCTATTATTTTTCGTGTTGGTTTCCAATCATCAGACTCCATTTCCTTCATTTCATCCAGTGATAATGATATTGTGTTTCCTTCTTCTAACTGTTCTGCACTTCTATCTAGTTTTGCTAAATATTCCGCGTTTCTCTTAGCCTTTTGCAATTCATTATATTCTTTTTCCGATATTACAACTACATTTTTATTTTGCTTGCGTGATACTACAACAGTTTCTCCACCAAATGCTAAATCAAAATACTTTTTAATATTGGCTCTTAAATCCATCTGTTTCGTTACCATCATTTCTATCACCTCATTTCGTACTTAAAAGAGTACGCTTTCTAGTACTTATATTATATTAGATTTTTATGGAACCGTCAATTATTTATTATTTCCAATAATTTGTAACAGTTCAGCCGGGCAGAAATGATTGTGGAAATTGCACATGACTGCTAGCAGGCTAAGTGCAATTTCCACAATCATTTCTATTTGGCTAACGCCAAACATGAATACACATTGAACACTTGGCGAAGTATTTTTGAGCCTAGTGAGAAAGCGTACAGAGTGAAGTGTCCAGCCAAAAAGGATATTTTTAGTCATGTTGTATATTCTGGCACTTTATGAATGTACCCGGCTGAACTGTTACAATAATTTTTGTTTGTCATACTTTTTTGTTGCCAAACCAACAATCAAAAAAAGTGTACTTCTAGTTGAGTAACCTAAGTTTCTACTGCCCGACAAGTCACCCTGTTACTTCCATTTGCTTTCGTGCTTGGAAAACTTTTGGGCGTAAACGGGGTATGGCTAAGCTTTCCTTTAACGGAATTGCTTGTTATGATAGTGGCCTGCGGTTATCTTGGATTTATAAAAAAGACATAACTGCTTTAATTCTTCCAGGTATGCAATACCCTTATATAGAGAAATAACCCCAGTCCTCCTGAAATGATTTCAGAAAGTGGAAAGGCAATCCATGTATAGAACAATCCAATTTTAGAAAACAGCCAAAAAATTGGAATCAAACAGAAAATCTGCCGAATCAGTGATAATAACAGGCTGGTCTTTCCGTAACCTATCGCCTGAAAAAATACTGGCGTCATCAAAGAAAAAACTACCGGAAGAAAGCTGCTTCCAATAATCGGAAAGGCGATCTTTCCAATCGAAAGTACCTCTGTCGTTTTAGAAAAGACACCTATCATCTCCTGTGGAAATCCGATAAATACAACCATTCCAAGCAGCATACAAACCGCTGATATGAAAAAGGCGGTATTTACCGTTTTTCTGCACCTGCCGTAGCTATTTCTAGCATAATTGTAACTGATTATCGGCACAATGCAGGTCTGCAAGCCAAACAGTGGAATAAAGAAAAAGGTCTGCACCTTATAATACAGCCCCAGTACCGTAACCGCTGCATCGGAAAATCCTGCAAGAATCATATTTAATGCTACAATATATACCGTATAAAGGGCCTGCATTAAAATAGAAGGATACCCCAAAAAAAGCTGTCTCCAATGCCGTATCTTCTTTTTTCATCCAGTATTCCTCTTTTACACATTTTTTCTGCAAGATTCCCATCTCTTATTTGTAACCTTTCTCCCCTGTTAGCCTTGTACTTTTCTGTCAAAACAGGTTTCCTTGTCTTTTTCTGTAATGGCACGAATTACTTTACAAGGATTGCCTACTGCAACCGAGTTATCTGGAATGTCCTTTACGACTACGCTGCCGCCTCCGATCACTACATTGCTGCCAATCGTCACACCTGGCATCACCTGCACACCGGCTCCAATCCAAACATTATCCCCTACTGTAATCGGATAAGCATATTCCAGTCCTTGATTTCTTCTGTCAAAATCAATGGGATGGCCTGCAGTATGAAAGCCACAATTCGGGGCAATAAACACATTATTTCCGAACGTAACCTTTGCACAATCCAGAATAACAGTGTTATGATTTGCAAAGAAATTTTCTCCAATCTCAATGTTATATCCATAATCACACCAGAATGGAGAAACAATATAAAAGTCCCCATGAGTCTTTCCTAAAAGTTTTTTCATCACTTTTTTCTGTCCTTCTACATCTGAGGGACGAAGCTGGTTGTAATCGTAACATAAATCCTTTGCCGCCACACGGTCTGCACTTAATTCCTCATAATTGGCATCATATAACATCTGTTTTAACATTTTTTCCTTCTCTGTCATAAATAATTCTCTCCATTACATTCCATTTTCGTTTTCTCAATCCTAAAAATAATATATCTATTGGCAAATGTCAATTCCTTATAACATCCGCTTCCCTTTTTACTTTTGATAATGAATTTGGCAATTATCTGAAAACAAAAAAAGAACCCATACAAGGTCTGGAAATCCATTCCTTATAAGGATTCTTCGTCTTACAATAATCCCAATTTTTCAAATGCCTTCTGCAAGCCATCCTTTTCCACCGTATCGGTGATATAATCTGCCATTTCTTTTATTTCCGTACCACCATTTCCCATCGCTACACCATAGGAACAATACTCCAACATAGGAATGTCTATCTTTGCATCACCAAACGCAATGGTTTGTTCTTTTGTTGCACCAATGTATTGCAACAATACATCTATGGCATGGGCCTTCGTTATATTTTTTACCCCCATATCGCCAAATAGTGCTTTTTCGCCGACGCCACCCCATGTTCCATGCTGAAGATTTGGAAAGCGTGCCATGGCATCTGTATGATCCTGATATGTTTTTAATACATAACTTATTTTATTTAAGTCATCCCGATACAATTCGCCATCAAAAATCATTTCCGGGAATACATCACGTGCGGTCAGATGGGTAGCATCTCTACCCTTTTGTGCGCTGTATGCCCGAATTGCAGGCAATGCTTCCGTCTCAAACTTTTCGCTGGCAAACAATCCATTGTTACTCTCCAGATAAAACTCCAGATTTCTTTCATGAAGCCAGTCTACGATTTCTCGACATTCTTCTTCGGTGATTTTCTGATGTATCACAACTTGATTCTGATATTCTACATAGCTGCCGTTTCCGCCAATCATGCCGTCAATGCCAATATCCCAGATATCCTCGTATACCTCTGCCCGACTACGCCCGGTACAGATAAACACCAGATTTCCCAATTCTCTCGTTCTTCGGATTGCTTCCACTGCTGATTTTGGCAAATGATTTTCATAGTCCACCAAAGTACCATCCACATCTAAAAACAAAATCTTTTTCACACAGCCACCTCCTTGCCCGCTTGTTAATCAATCAGCCCTAATTTTTGCATGGCATAGGCAATTCCACCTTCGTTCACAGGCTTTGTAACAAAATCGGCTATCTTTTTTAGCTCTTCTCTAGCATTTCCCATTGCTACACCTACTCCAGCATACGCAATCATATCCAGATCGTTTGGTCCATCTCCAAAAGCAATGGTATCGGCTACATCCATATGCAACTGTTCCATATATTTCTGCATTCCCAGAGACTTATTGATATTTTTTACAGTAATCTCGCCACTGTCTTCTACCGGGTCCTCAAAACTGGATGCTGTAATATCACAGGAATCTTGCAATGCCTCGGCAACTTTTGCAACTGGCCAGGAAGAACGGTAATACAACATTTTTTCAATGTTTTTGTATTCGGACAAATCTTCTGTCAGCTCGTAATCTCCCATAATGCGCGCAATCATGTCCATGCCAATTCCCTGTGCCCTGAATTTATGCAAAAGATACGTTTCACATTCCTCACTTAAAATCAGATTGTGTTCCGTCATAGCGGCTACCACACCACCTGCTTTGGAAATCACATCTACTGCCTCTTTTATGGTATCTTCCTGCATAAAATGTTCATAAATTACCTGCCCGTTTTGCTCCACATAAGCTCCCGCTGCTCCTACATAGCCATCAAACAATTCAAACAGTTCGGGATATACCTGATATTTTGACCTGCCAGAACAGATTACCAGTTCATGCCCCTTTTTACGTGCCTGACGCAACGCACTAAGCGTCGAGTCAGGCATATGTCCTGTAAAATCGTACAAAGTTCCGTCTATATCGAAAAACAAAACCTTTTTCATAGTTCTAAACTGCTCCTTTACAAAACCTCTCCATTGGTTTCAATTACTTTTTGATACCAGAAGAAGGAATCTTTCTTTCTACGTTTCAAATCACCGGTTCCATCGTCATACTTGTCCACATATACCAAACCATAACGTTTTGCCATTTCTCCGGTTGATGCAGATACTACGTCAATCCAGCCCCATGGAGTATATCCTATAAGGTCTACCCCATCCTTCACAGCCTCTTCCATTTCTTTAATATGCTGACGCAGATAGTCGATTCGATAGGTGTCGTGAATACTTCCATCCTCTTCCAGTGTATCATACGCACCAAGACCATTTTCCACAACCATAAGTGGAATCTGATAACGGGCATACAATTCATTTAAGGTATAACGAAGTCCCTGTGGATCAATCTGCCATCCCCAATCACTGGCTTTCAGATATGGATTTTTCACACCACTGATTAAGTTTCCACCTGCTGCATTTTTCTCCTTATCAGCCGTAATGCAGCTTGACATATAATAGCTGAATGTATAAAAGTCCACTTTACCTGCAAGAAGAATTTCGTCATCCCCTGCTTCTTTTTGAATGATAATTCCATTTTCTTCAAAGAAACGTTTTGCATAGTATGGATAGGCACCTCTTACATGAATGTCTGAAGCAAACCAGTTCATATTTTGCATTTCCTTCTGACAGGCAATCACATCATCTGGATTGCAAGTCATTGGATACATGGTTGCAAAAATACACATATTTCCCATCTTAAACTGTGGATAGTTCTCATGGGCATATTTTACAGCCATAGCACTTGCTACAAATTGGTGATGCAATGCCTGATACCGTTCCTGCTTATGATCCGGAACTTCTGTAATCGGACCTTCATATCCCTGTATCGTGCCAAGAGAAAGTACAGAACCCATTGGCATTGTACCAGAATTGATTTCATTAAAGGTAAGCCAGTATTTTACCTTATCCTGATAACGGTCAAAAATTGCTTTACAATAATTCATATAATACGTGATGCATTTTCTAGATGCCCAGCCATTGAACTGTTCCACCAGTGCATATGGCATTTCATAATGAGAAATGGTAACCAGCGGCTCAATTCCCACTTTATTTAATTCGTCAAATACCGCATCATAAAAGGCAAGTCCCGCCTCGTTTGGTTCCTCTTCCATACCCGTTGGAAAAATTCGAGTCCAGTTAATGGACATACGAAATACTTTAAATCCCATTTCATGAGCAAGGGCAATGTCCTCTTTATAGTGATGATAAAAATCGGTTGCTTCTCGACTTGGATACAGTGTACCCTCCTCAAAATCCTTTGTAATTCTCTTTGGTGTTGTATGAGATCCATTGGTACAGTGATCAGATACAGAAGCACCTTTTCCATCTACGTCCCATGCTCCTTCATATTGGTTGGCAGCAGTTGCACCGCCCCACAAAAAATCTTTTCTAAACACGCTCATACTGTAACCTTCCTTTCTATACTGTTCTTTTGGAACTTGCAAAACTTAATCTATTCTAAGACCTATTGTACAAAATTTATATATCAACGCAAGGCACGCTCTCGCTGCCCGACACTCGTAGCGGTACATAAGGCACCAAAATACGGTGCCAAAGTACCGACGGTGTCAGAAGCACCTTGCTTATGATATATAAATTCGCACAAGTGAAATATAATATTTTTAGAGTTTCGCAATTACCTATATATCTGTTTTGTCCATATCACTTATCTAAACTATAGTATGTGAATCAGCATATCTCCAGAAGCTACCTCCTGTGCCTCTGTTGGAAGCACTTCTGTATAATCATTTGTGTTAGCTATAATAACCGGAGTGGTTAGAGGGTAACCCGCCTCTTTAATCTTTTGCATATCAAATTCTAACAATAGGTCGCCTTTTTTCACTCTGTCGCACTGTTTCTTTGCAGGTGTAAATCCATCTCCGTTCATTTTTACAGTATCCATACCTACATGAATTAGGATTTCAACCCCTGCATCCGAAGTAATTCCAATGGCATGTCCCGTTGGGAAGAAGGTAGAGATTTCTCCATCTGCTGGTGCATACACCTTACCTTCCTTTGGTTCAATGGCTACTCCTTTTCCCAATGCTTCTGATGCAAATGCTTCATCTTTTACCTGGGAAAGTGGAACCACAGTTCCATGGATTGGTGCCACGATTGTTTTATCTGTAGTATTGTTTCCAACTGTGCTGTTTTCTTTCCCTGTTGCTGCATCCTTTTTATCATCTTTATAGAAAACTAATTCTAATACAAATGCTACAATGACACAGATGATTGATACAACGATTCCAATAATCATAGGATGAATATCCTTTGTATCTGGGCTAATGAACATAGTATAAGAGAATACACCCATACCAGCCATCTGATAATCCTTTACGCCCAATGCACACAATACTGCACCTGCTATACCAGCTACCGCACAAGTTCTAAAAAATGGTGCTTTTTTAGGAAGCGTAATACCATAAATAGCTGGTTCTGTTACACCTGCTATACCAGAAATAATTGCTGGTGGACAAAGTCGTTTTAACTTTGCATCTTTTGATTTTACCATAATACCAAGACAAGCTCCTGTCTGTGCAAAAGTTGTACCAAGCATTGCAGTAAGAATAACCTCACCGATCAGTAATCCATTTCCGTCTACCAATGTCATATTGGAAAGTGCAATTGGAACAAGTGCCCAATGTAATCCGAACATAACTAAAATCTGCCAGAAGAAACCAACCAAAAGTCCCATAAGGATTGGACTAAATGCATTAACAGACTCAAATGCCATTCCAAGATACTTTGATATTTCAGAAGTTACTGGTCCGATTACTAACAATGTCAAACAAATTGTAATCGTACAGGTAATCAATGGCACTGCAAATATTTTAATGGCATCTGGAATATATTTTTTATATAATCTTTCAAACCATGCCGCAAATGCTACCGCACAGATTACTGGAAGTACGGTGCTTGTATAGTTTCCGGTAGATGGTGCGATTACCGGAATGCCAAACAATCTGGAAATATCATAGGTTCCATTATTTAACATATATGGTGAAACCAATGCCAGTCCGATTACCAGACCTTCCATCTCCGGCAACTTAAACTTCTTTGCAGCCGAAAAACCTAAAATAACCGGAAGGAAATAGAATGCTACATCACCTATACCATACAGTATATTGTAGGTTCCTCCCGCACCATTTACTAAACCAATTGCTTCAAATAATGACATAAAACCTTTTAAAATACCGCAGGCACACAACACTCCTAAAAATGGTGAGAACACACCTGTAATAATCCCTACAAATGCATCAAATAATCCCTGTTTTTCTTTTGGACCGTCCTCCGCTTCGTCATCCCCCGCCTTCAGAGATTTACTTTCCAGATGACCTACCGAAACAACCGAATCAAATACATCTGGTACATGATTTCCGATTACAACCATGTACTGTCCGCCCGACTGTACTACCGTAACAATACCATCCGTATTTTTTAATACGTCTGTGTTTGCCTTCGACTCATCTTTCAACTTAAATCTCAATCTTGTTACACAATGTGTGATACTGGTGATATTGTCTTTACCACCTACATTCTGGATAATAATTCTTGATAAACCATCATATTTACTAGCCATAATGTTACCTCCTTTCGCATACACCGTATACCCTTCATCCTACTTGTTTAAACAAGCATCTTTTCTACCCTTATCGTAGCACCTTGTTTAAACAAGTTCAACTATTTTTCATTACTTTTTTCATTTTTGGCATTCTGTTTAGAAATAAAGCTTGAGTTTGTATAAGATGCACAACTTGTTCAAACAAGTTATACATCTTGAAAGAAGCATTTGAAAATATTGGGAAATTAGCATATAATCACCTATAGAATACGCAATTATCGAAACGATGCATGGGAAAACAGGAGAAACAGATATGGCAAAAGCAAAATATAATGAAATCTATCATGATTTAAAAGAGAAAATAGAAAACGGACAGTATAATTATGCAGATATGCTACCATCCGAAAATGAACTAACTCAGGTATACGATTGTTCCAGAAACACGCTAAGACGTGCTTTGGCACTGCTGACCAGAGAGGGCTACACCCAACCAATCCACGGTCGTGGTGTTCGTGTCATTTATACCCCTCATAAACAACACGATTTTATCTTAAATTCTTCTATTGAGGGATTGTATCAGATTGCCACGAAAAGTGGTTTTAAGGTTACCAATCAGGTGCTTACTTTTACAGAAATAATCGCAGACGAACGTCTGTCCAAAAAAACAGATTTTGAAGTGGGGACAGAACTGTATTTTATCCAGCGATTGCGTTCCATTGATGACATTCCTAAGATGGTGGATAATACGCTGCTCCGAAAGAGTCTGATTCCGGGATTGACAGAAAAAGTGTTGCAAGGCTCCCTGTTTAACTTTATCGAAAAAAAGGTAGGTATGCCTATCCGTACCATAAAAAGAAGTGTTACCGTCCAAAGGGTAACACCATTTGATGAAAAATATTTAGATTTGGATGATTACAACTGTCTTGCCGTCATTACCTCTCATGTATTTAATAATGACGGCATCCAGTTTGAATATACCGAATCGAGAAACCGACCGGATTTATTTGTGTTTAACTCGGTCATTACAAGACGGTAATTACAAGCCTTTCACACTCCGGCAGGGAACCTTTCCCTGCTATCTTTTATCCGCTCCTTTTTTGTCCATTATACCTTTATTGCCATTCCTTTTGAAGTAACTATGAAATTTATTAGTGGCTATTCTTTTTTTACCATTTGCATTACCCTTGCAGGGTTTCCTACCACAATAGCATTGGCTGGCACATCTTTTGTTACCACTGCCGCGGCTCTTACAATCGCATTTTCAACAATCGTTACACCTGGAAGAATGGTAACTCCTGCACCAGTTGGTTATATTCCTCTGTGTAAGGCATTGTGGTATTAATCTTGAAGCATAGTTGCTCACTCCGCTTTGTTTCCTCCCAAGTTTCTTTATGTACTCTCGGAGTCTCTTTGTGCCTGATTTTGCAAAATGGTTTTTTGTCAGATATGCACAAATTTATGAGGCGTACGTGGAGCGTACGTTGATTAAATTTGTGTATAGCTGGCGGAAAAACAGTCGCAAAAGTGGGTGCAAGGGAGATTCCGAGAGTACATCTTTTAGTTCTGGTGTTGAAACACGTAAATCTACTCTTTCCCATTCCATTTTACATTTCTCCTGTGATTTTTTATCTTGTCCTATACTATAAATGAACACGACTTTCCTTCAAACAGTCCTCTCTATTCCACACACAATCATCTCCTCAATAAACTTCGTGTAGCTTTTTTCGCCCCCATAATAAGTGTTACCACATATTATCTTTCATAATGTGTCCACATACGAATAATCTTTACGTAGCCCTCATATTCTATATCTTCCTTTATGTGATGTTCCTCTATAACCTGAAACACTATTTTATGTTGAATATTAATTCTTCTTGAACAATATCCTTGTAAATTTCCTACTAATTTTTCATATGTAGGTGGATTTTGAAAAGGATTTTCTTTCATAACCTCAATCAATTCTTTGGCTTTCTTATCTAATCCACAAGACTTCAAATTTTTTATATCTTTGACTGCCTGTTTTGTGTAAATAATCCTATACATTACCAATCCACCTCTGATTCATCAAGGCATTCAGAAATATCTGTATTTCCCCCCTCAATGATAGATTCTGCCATACCAGGAATAGACATCAGATACAGCGTTTCTTCGATAGCCTTCCAATCTTCTTCGCCAATCAACACTGCATTTTTTCCCCTAGTATTTGTAATTGTTATGGGAGTGCAACTTACATTTACATCCTGTATCAACTGATAAATATTCTCTCTTGCTTTTGTTGCTGTAATCGCTGTCATAATATCACCTCTTTTTATTTTATTATAACGTACGTTTAAACGTTCGTCAGCATTCCTATATACATCAAACATTAGACACTTGGCAAAGTATCTCCATGGAATTGTATAAGTATAGTATCACAACCGTCGGTTATAATATTAAACATAAAACTCAGTTCTTCTAAGCTGCGTATAGAGACGCTGCGCTCTTACTTTCTCTGATTTTTCCAAATCTATCTCTGCATATAAAATCTGTTCTGTATCGTCTGCTTTTTTGATTACATTCCCATTTTCGTCCACTACAATAGATTCTCCTGAGAAAACCATCTCACCTTCTACTCCAACACGGTTGCACATTGCAATGGCTACACTGCTTTGAAATGCCTGCACCCTAAGTTCCCACTCAAACATTTCTGAAGGCTCCGCTTTTGTATTTACAGTAGGAATAAGAATCAAATTTGCTCCCTTTAGAGCTTCTGTCCTTATGCTTTCCGGGTAATGTCTGTCAAAGCATACTACTATTCCAATCTTTCCAAATTCTGTTTCAAACACGTTAAAACCATCCTCCGAAGGAACATAGTAATCCTGTTCAAAAAACTGTCTTTATATCCATTGCAACACCAACCGCAATATGACCATACACCCCAAAAAGAACGCATTATATCCAAAAAATGTAACCATATATTTCTTTTGCTCTGCTGCCATACTTTTGGAATAAAAATCCAGCGAAATCATACTTGCCATAGATGCAATTGGCGTTCCAAGTCCACCCACATTCACTCCAAGCATTAAATCCATGCCATTCGAGGTAAATTTAGATAATAAAATTGCGGCTGGAACGTTACTAATGATCTGGCTTACGAAAACTCCACATACAAATTCATGCTTTGCTACTATTGTCCCAAGCCAACTCTCAATAACAGGTACTGCTGCTATATTTCCCACTATTACAAATAAAAGGATAAACTTCCCTAACAAACCATAATTAATTTTCTTTAATAACTCTGGATTACAAAGTAACAGTGTTGCAACCACAACAAGAAACGTAATCCATCCTGGCAAAATTCGAAGTACCGTTAGAATACACAAGAAAAAAAGCACTGTAAATGCAATGGTCCAAACGGTTTTATGTTTTAACTCTTTTTTTTCCTGTTCAAATATTTGTTTATCCACATGAAAAGTTTTTTTATCGAACTTTATCCACACGCATCCCATAAGTAAGAACATTGCTACCATTCCATACGGCAACAATGCCTGAAAAAAGGCTAGAAAACGCATATGATATTCTTGATATAAATATACATTTTGTGGATTTCCAATGGGTGTTAGTGTACTTCCTAAATTTGCTGCAATGGTTTCCAATACAATCAAAACAATGGCGTTCTCCTGTCTCTCTAATCGATGCAACAGGGTAATGGTAAACGGCACTGTTATAATCAGTGCCACATCATTGGTTACCAACATACTAAAGAAAAAACAGGTGCCAACCAAACAAAATGCCAGACTTCTAATATTTCTAGCTTTTGTCACTAAAAACTTGGATAGCGAATCGATATACCCTAAATATTGAAAGCCTTGCACTACTGCCATTAAACAAAACAACAATAGCAATGTTCCAATATTAATCTGACTGATGATTCTTTTATCTATTATATTCCACATACTTCCTCCTGGGTATTCAATCTATTTCTCAGTAATCCAACATTCTTGCTATCCGATTGGTTACTGTTCACACGCAATGTCATTTACTTAAGGTTTGAACTTTTAGGAAAGAGTTGCAATGCCTACATAGCTTTCCAAAATCTGCTTCCGATTGTACTGACTCCTAAAATAATTCTTTTATCTTGAAAATTCGCATCGCATTTTTATACATTAAATTTTCATAGGCTTCTTTGCTCATTTTGTCTTTTAGTACATGAAAATAATCCTGATAAATAGAACGTTCCCCTTTCGGATTACAAAAGTAAGTATCCACTCCATCAATCGGTGCATCACTGCCGAATAACATTCTCTCACTTCCATAACGGCGAATTACCTCTATGGTTGTTGCCATAGGAACCCATGTTGTATCCCCATATAAATTATCTGCCTTTCCTAATAAATCTACGGCTTCACGATTGTCCGTCCCCAGTCCCATGTGTACCATTACAAATGGCACTTTTGGAAATAACTTTGCTGCCTCATACAAATGTTTCGGACTGGCTGCCTCACATCCTCCTGTGTGAGAAACGACTGCCAAATCATATTTTTCTGCCAAGGAAAGATATGGCAACACTCTTTCATCCGTAGGTGCTACATTAGAATGAAAAGGATGCAGTTTTATGGCATAAATCAAATCCAAATTATCTGCGATCAATTGTTCCAACTCTTTTGTCACACCCTGTAAATAGGGTTTTACCCACACACATGCGCCTATTTTGTTTGGATATTTTTTAGCAAAATGCAATACCCTTTTTAAGCAACCCTCCTGCGTATTCTGCATACTATCAGGCAATAATACCTGCTGGTGTGTCATCTCTGCTGCATCTGCATTAGACACCAGCCCATAAGCAATCTGATATTTCTCCATTGCTTCTACCACCATCTGCTCATTCATTTCAAATCCTACCGCTTCCCCACCAATATGCAAATGTGTATCAATTATCATATATTTTTCCCCTTTCCAATCCACAACAAGGATTTTCCTAAAAATATTGATTTTCTAACAGTTGAACTCATTGTATCATTCACTTTGAATATTTTCAATAAGTTCTATTATTCATTTCAAAAGGACACCATTGCTTATATGACTATAAGTAATGGTGTCCTTTCTATTTTCCCAATTCTTTTTCCATAATTGTTCTGATTGCTTTAATATCCGTAAAAGTCAAAAAATTCATCCTTGATATGATAAGAATATCCCTGTTGTATCTCCATAAACAACCTTTCCTTTGTGATAAAATTCCCCATCAGTAAACACTGATGGGGAACATTTACGAACTATACTATTTTTATCCCACCTGTATAGCAAGTGGCATCATTTACGAACTGAATTATTTATCCCCCGCACCATCAGCAAGCGGCAAACATTTACTTCTACCCTTAGAATATACAGTATCTTTAAAATAATCAACTTGTTTTTTCAAATTCATCTGATTTTTTCCCTGCATCATCACCGTATACATTTCTCACCCTATTTTAATCGGATGTCGAATAACAGTTTTCCATTTATCCGGTGCTACTTTTCTTGCATCTGACAAGTAAATTTCATGATGTAATCGACTTACACTTATGTCATTTACATAACCGCTCTGCTCTATATATTCATCCATTAACGCCACCGTTTTCGGTTCATCATCAAATGCACCTATGTGCATGATTTGAACACACAAGCCCTCATCAATGGACAAAAATTCTGCCATTGAACAATCGAGTTTTTTCTTTTTGGATGCGGTTTCTACCGCCCACTCAAAATCCTTTTGCGTAATAAAGTCAGGCAAACGAATGACAGAAATCCAGTTAAATGTAGATTTATCAGCATAGTCTATACCATTAACATTATCCTGCCACCAAAATCCTTCCAACGGGGGAACAACATAATCAAAGAAGCCCTCAATTTTATGCTCTGTTTTATAGCTCATTTTCAGAGTGTAAGCAACGGCATACAGTACACTGATTGCCCGCTGATAGGCACCGTCAACCTCATTAGGATTGCCTTTTCCTCGTATAGCAATATAGTTAGCCTTCGGAACAGTAACAATCTCTGGTTTATTCCTCGGCATATAAAACTCCTTGTATTCTTTTTTGAAATCAAAAGCCATAATTTTCTCCTTATAAATTTCTATTTATTTTAATTTACAAGTAGATCGTACCACATATATACTGACACCCTATGTCAAGATTTATATTTTTCATAAATTCCTTTTGCCTGCTTTGCTACGATATCTTTGAGATACAAAGGCTCTACAATATCCACTTGTGTTCCGAAGGACAACAAGTACCCGATTAACCATTCATCTTCTGGCATTTCAACAGATACGATTAAATCTCCATTTTCGTCTGTACTTATTTGCGTATTAGCAAATTCATCGTAAACACGATATGATATTTCTTTAGCAAAGCGAAGGACAATTGTACTGTAAACTTGCCCTGCCATTTCATCTAATTCTGGAAAAGGCTTTTTACAAAAAGTATCCGAAAGTACTTCCAACTCTATCATGCGGGTCAGCTTAAAAATACGATAGTCTTGTTTCTCCGTACAGTATGCTTTCAAATACCACGACATAGACTTATATGACATTTTTAACGGTTGAACAATTCTTTCGCTAATCCTTCCATAAGAATTTGCGTAGGTTATTTTCACACACCTTTGATGAATTATCGCTGATTTCATCAATTCAAATTTCGCATTGTCAGTTCCGTTATTGCCCCATTTGGAAAAATCCACTTCAAGCCAGCTTTCTGAACTGACATTAAATATTGCAGAGAGCTTTTGCAATATTTGGCGGTTGTCAATATTGTTTGTGGAATTGATGCTATGCAAAGCTGCTAGAATTTCCCGCTTTTCTTCTTCGGTAAGCATCGCTTTATCTAAGACAAAATCATTCATTAAATAAATGCCGCCATTTCGTCCTGCTTCCGTATAAATAGGAATACCTGCACCGCTTAAAGCATCAATATCTCTATAAATTGTTCTTACAGATACTTCAAACTTTTCTGACAGTTCTGGAGCAGTAGCCCGACCTTTATCAAGTAAATGATATACTATCTTAAATAACCTGCTTTCCTGCATTGTCAACCTCCCCTTTAATTTGAAGCACTTAAACCTTTCAACTCTTTTGCTATGTATTATCCTTCAAACCGTAACACTGGTACAACATATCTGCCATTTTTTGTTTATCTATTCCTCTTATGCCCAAGGACTTTAAATCCACCGCTTCATCAGCCATTTCAGATAAAAATCTTTTCATATCCTCTGCTATTTCCAGACTGAGAACCTGCCTTGTATTGGCTGTAATTAACTGAGCTAATCGGAACACATCGTTTTTATGTTTCTTTATATTTTTGCTGTCAACCTGCTCTCCATTCAACTTGCGTTCTTTCAAATCCAACCACGCCTTTGCCTTGAATGGTATCAAACAAGTCGGTCTCAATACCGGAATACCATCAACCATCATTTGTCCAGTTTTCAACAATTCATAATACGCTTCATTTAGAAGGATTGCTGACAAACTGGATATTTCTTCATCTATTGGAAGCGGTGTGAGAAGTGCATCATCTTTCAATATAATAAAATCTGGATTTCTGGAAAATATTTCTATCATATATGGATATTCTTTACTTTTTGGAGATGTAAAACGATAAAACTGTGCATTTCCGGTACTCTTATTCAAATGCTCCTATCCTGCTTTTTTGACATACTCCCAAAACTGCCTACCAAACTCCGCTGTTATGGATTCAACAATCAGTACAATATCTATATCTTTTGTGGCACGAAACGGCAATTCCTCGTTTTCCATAATCAAATCACAAGCTGTCCCGCCAATTATGACATATTGATTTTCAAAGCCCTGAAATCTTTCCTTAAATTTTGTAAATCCGTTGACCATTACTCCCGCAACCTTCTTTCCTGCAATTCCTCTACTGCTTCTTCAATTCTTTCATCGTTTGTATCTCCAAAAGATAAAACAACGGAAATATCATCAGCACTGTTATCCTCTGAAAATTGTTTCGGGTTGTATGCCCATAATTCAAGTCTAACCTGCTTATCTGAATCTACCAATTCTTCGATCAGCAATGTTTTATCATAATCTTTCTCACTAATCGCATAAGTAACAATTCGGCTTGGATTTAACATTGTTTTTTCAGAAAGTGCCGTTTCCCCTGCAAAGACCATATTTTCTGTAACTTGCGTCTTATCTATATATCCTGCCTTGCGGACAGGCGTTGTCAAATATACTTTTGCCTTTTCAAACAATTCATATCGACTATATTTTGACTCAATAAACTTATTAACACCATCCTTTGCTACAAGAAACAAATCCGTCGCTTCTAACTGTCTTGCAGCTCTGGTCAATGTCATTGCAGTAAACGGAAGCGCTTTTCTGGCCTCTGAAATATACAATCGTTTTTTCTTGCTATACAGATAAAACAAAAATAACTGCTGCGTAGAGTAAACAAACCTCCCCGTCAATTTTGGGGGTTCTTTCTCATCTGTAAGCATTATTCCGATAAAAGGAAGAAAAACCTGTTTATCAGTAACAAACGGTATATTATTTTCTATAAGACTTTTTCTTCGATAATTTGATACCGTTGCAAGTTCAAATATGACTGGCACATTATCAATCTGCTGTATTTTTGCAATTTGTTTTTTCAATGCCGGAAGCGTTGCAAGTTCTTCTGTTGGAATAAGCATTATACAACGTTTGTTCCCAACATAGGCTGTGTGAAAATCATAACTGCCTGCAATATAAACAGGCAAAGAATCCCGATGATTCCATGCTTCATATTTTATAGAAATTCCGAATACGCTTGTAAGCATATTTCTCATTCTCCTTTTAACTCAATTTATTTCATTTTAACTTGGCATATGTTAAAAGTCAAGTTTTTGAGTTATTTTGAACTTTCCCAAAAAGGCTTTCTTACCCTTTCACATTATCGACACATCGTGTCGCCAATCTTGGTTAAAGTTTTTATAAATAGTAGTGCGGAATGCTCTTGTATATATTCCTTGCTTCTAATTACTTTTTGAACTTATATTTTCCTTTTCCGTGACCAGATACCGGCTCAATAATATCTGCCTGAACCAAATTGAAAAGAAGTTTTGAAGCACCTGAACCTTTCAGCACAAGAAGTTCCATAACCGCACTTCTTCCAAACACCTCATCAAAACCAAACTTTTCAAAGAGTCTATGGATATGAACCGTCGTTTTTACCGTGAAATCGCTGCCTTTTTCGGAAAGTACACTTTCAATATCCACTTTTTTGTCTTGAATGTCCACTTTTTCATTTTCAATATCCACTTTTGTATCCCCAATGTCCACTTTTTCTTCATTCAAAAGTCCACTTATATGAAGATTTCGATTATGAAGCTCATTTTTCTCATTCAAAAGCAGATTTCTGAGAAACGCTTCCAGATACTCTGTTGTTTCGTGAATACCTTTTTGCAGGTTCGTATAGTTTGCACGGACAAGTGCATTTCTGAAATACCATGCATTTTCTGCAAAAATATCATTGGTTACAGAAAATCCAAGTGTCCTTAAATATTTGATGAAGAACACCGCCGTTGTTCTTGTATTACCTTCCCCGAAGATATGGATTTGCCATAACCTTGAAATGAATACCGCCAGATGATGGATAATCTCGTCCATTGAAAGTCCTTTATAGCTAAAATCCTTCTCCTGCGAAAAATCATATTCCAGTGTAGCTCTCAACTCAGACGCACTACCATACATAACAGTTGCCCCATCAAGCACCCATTCTTTCTTTGTAATGTTGTAATCTCTAATCTTTCCGGCGTGTTTATAAATACCCTGAAAGAGTTTGCGGTGGATAGCGATATACTCATTCGGAGAAAATGAGAACGCTGTTTCAGAAAGAATTTCAGCAATACGAGAAGAAACCTTATCTGCTTCTTCGGTACGCTCATCATCAGACAAATGCACGGGTCTTTCTTCATAGTAACTGTCGATAAGACTCTGTGCTTCCTTCATCGTGATTTTGCCTTCAATATTCTGAATGGCAGTATCAATCAAATATTTAGATGGTTTGAGTCCGTCCACTGCCTGAAGTCCGATTGCCGTACTCCAAGCATACCCCTTATGAGCTTTATCCGGTTCAGACTCCCTCAGATATTCCTTAAACGGGTCTTTTTCCATATCTACTACCTCGTTTCATAGTTTTATAATTCAATCTTACCTAATTTGTGCAGACTGTCTGCACAAATTCAAAACTGCACTATTCGCTTTCCTGCATATCCTCATCGGCTTTTGCAATCATCTGTCTGTACTGTTCTTTCACGCTCTCCGGTGCAAGTATCTGTACCTTGCCATTAAAGCCAAACACCCAACCAAAAAAGG
>OLGB01000964.1_pt1 | contig 37065 bp, 40 predicted proteins | sample 1605691 | NCBI WGS metagenome assembly OLGB01 (sample SAMEA3888925, study PRJEB22519) | human gut metagenome | biome: human gut; feature: human-associated habitat; material: faeces | place: Denmark | collected 2010
CCTTTTTAACCCATATTACCGAGGGCAGAATTCGGTTCTGCCCTCGGTATAAAATGATTTTATCATATTTTCTTTATCTGTAGAAGATGCTTCCAAGCTGAAGATCTTTCTTGAAGTCTCTGATCCTGGTATCTTTATCAATATAAACTGCTTCGATACCCATTGCTGCTGCCCAGTCACCCATCTGTTCAGCTGTCAGATCATATGAGAATGCAGTATGATGAGCACCGCCTGCGAGGATCCATGCCTCTGCTCCTGTTGCCAGATTCGGCTGCGGAGTCCAGAATGCACTTCCTACCGGGAGCTTCGGCATCGGTTTCTCAACCTTCTTGCAGTCTACATCATTGATGATCAGACGGAAACGGTTTCCAAGATCAATTAAGGATGTTGCAATACCTTTGCCCTCTTTTGAAGTAAATACAAGTCTTGCCGGGTCTTCTCTGTCACCCATGGAAAGCGGCTGACACTTGATGCTGACCGGACCGTCTGCGATCGTTGGGCAGATCTCCAACATATGAGCCTCTAAGATCCCTTCTTTTCCCTTTACAAAGTTATAAGTATAATCCTCTAACATGGAAGTTCCTTTTGCATCTTTCATGCCTTCGGTCATGATCTTCATCAGACGGACCATAGCTGCAACTTTCCAGTCACCCTCTGCACCAAAGCCGTATCCTTTTTCCATCAGTCTCTGGATTGCAAGTCCAGGCAACTGTTTTAATCCACCTAAATCTCCAAAATGTGTTACGATCGCCTGATAGTTTTTCTCCTCTAAGAAACGCTCGAAACCAAGTTCGATCTGTGCCTGTACTGCCACATGGCGTTTGAACTCTTCCGGATCTCGTCCCTCTAACAGGATCTCGTATTTGTCATAATATTCATCTACCAGTGCATTGGTATCGGAAGCGGAAACGGCATCGACTGCCTCTGCGATCTCATTGACCGGATAAGCATCTACTTCCCAGCCAAATTTAAGCTGTGCTTCTACCTTATCGCCCTCGGTTACTGCTACGTTACGCATGTTGTCTGCCACACGCATAACACGGATATGGCTGCTCTCGATGATACCGACTGCGGTACGCATCCAGGATGCGATACGTTTCTGTACTTCCTCGTCTGACCAGTGTCCGACTACGACTTTGCGCTCGATCCGCATACGGGTTACGATATGACCATACTCTCTGTCACCATGTGCGGACTGGTTCTCATTCATGAAATCCATATCGATGGTGTCATATGGAAGCTCCTCGTTGAACTGTGTATGTAAATGTAATAATGGTTTGCGGTACTCCTGTAAACCTAAGATCCAGGATTTTGCCGGAGAGAATGTGTGCATCCATGTAATGACACCGGCACATTCTTCGTCTACGTTGGCTTCGTTGAATGTCTTACGGATCAGCTCGTTGGTGATCAGGGTTGGTTTCCATACTACTTCGTAAGGAAGAATCCCTGACTCATTTAATTTTGCTACGATGATCCTGGAATGTTCTGCTACTTTTCTTAAGCACTCATCTCCATACAGATCCTGTGATCCGGTACAAAACCAGAATTTGTAATTTTTTGTTTTTAACATGTCTTTACCCTCCACTTTATCTCATATTTTCTGCGGCTGCTTTTTCTGCCGCTAATGTCTCTTTGTATGTTTTGATGTACGCATCAAATCCTGCGACATCGGCTGCATCCGGCTCCATTACGGTTCCGGTCTCACCGGCAAATACGCGGTTTGCAAGATAATCCTCAAGTGTCTCATCGGCTGCTTTGTTTACCATATAGGACGCGAGAAGTGCCATACCCCATGGTCCTCCCTCTCCTGCGGTCTCCATCACGGCAACCGGTGTGTCCATGGCTGCTGCCAGGATCCCCTGTCCGACTCCCCTGGTCTTAAAGAGTCCTCCGTGTCCGTAAATGCGGTTTACTTTTACTTTTTCTTCTTTTAATAAAATATCAAGACCGATCTTTAAGGTTGCAAGGGATGCGTACAGATGCGTTCTCATAAAGTTTGCAAGAGAAAGCTCTGCATCCGGTTTGCGGACAAACAGCGGTCTTCCTTCATTTAATCCGGTTACCGGCTCTCCTGAGAAATAGTTGTATGCCAGTAAGCCGCCGCAGTCTTTGTCTCCCTCTAATGCCTTGCGGTATAAGGTACCAAACAGATCGTTCATATCGATCTGTAAGCCAAAGGTTTCTGCAAATTCGCGGAACAGTCCGACCCATGCGTTCAGATCGGAAGTACAGTTGTTGCAGTGTACCATTGCCACGGTATCGCCGGATGGTGTTGTTACCAGATCCAGTTCCTCGTGGACCGCTTTTAAGTCCTCTTCCAAAACAACCATGGCAAAGACCGAGGTACCTGCAGATACGTTTCCAGTTCCGATCGCAACAGAATTGGTTGCTGCCATTCCGGTTCCGGCATCTCCCTCCGGTGGGCAGAATGGAATGCCTGCCTGTAAGCTGCCGGACGGGTCTAACAATTTTGCACCCTCTTCGGTCAGTCTGCCTGCCTCTTCTCCTGCTACCAGTACTTTTGGTAAAATCTCTTCTAATTTCCACGGATAGTTTTTATCCGCTACTAACTGATCAAATTTTGTGATCATATCCTGATTATAATTTCTGGTCTTTGCATCAATTGGGAACATGCCGGATGCTTCTCCGACACCAAGTACCTTTTCCCCGGTCAGTTTCCAGTGGATATAACCTGCCAGTGTGGTAAAGAATGTGATCTTCCCCACATGTTCCTCTCCATTTAAGATTGCCTGATACAGGTGTGCGATACTCCAACGCTGTGGAATATTAAAAGAAAACTCTTTTGTCAGCACAGCTGCTGCCTCTCCGGTGATCGTGTTGCGCCAGGTGCGGAACGGCACCAAAAGCTCTCCTGCTTTGTCAAATGCCATATATCCGTGCATCATGCCGGAAAAGCCGATCGCCTTTAACTGTTTTAATGTAACATCATATTTTTGTCTGACATCCTCTGCCATCTTTGCGTAGCAGTCTCTGACTCCGTCCCAGATGTCATCCAGATGATAGGTCCAGATGCCGTCTTCCAGACGGTTCTCCCAGTCATGCGCACCGGAAGCTATCACTTTATGGTCTTCCCCCACCAGAATTGCTTTGATCCTGGTTGAACCAAACTCGATTCCCAATACTGCCTTACCATCTAAAATGGTCTGTTTTGCATCACTCATATGTAACCCCTTTCTCCTGTTTTCACCTCACTGGCTTTATATGTTTATCATACAACTTGTATGCACATGCCAACAAGTTGTTTTTTCCGAAAATATACGATAGAATCAGATAAGGCTGCAAGCGCGTATTTTCCACGTTTGCAGCCTTATTTTACTCTTAAAAAAACAGTTATGCTTCTGTCTTCGTGTGATACTCAGACAGTACCACTTGTCCCTCTTTCAAAGTCTTTTTTACATCAATGATCCTCTGGTTGGAAGACCCCCGGAACTGAAGTCCGATATCCTTTTTATCAAGGACAAATTCTCCATCCACTAAAATGTCTGTCATGCGAAGGATTGCCTCGGTATCTTCCCCATGGCATCTCCGATTGGACGGGTCATTTAACTCCTCCCAAGTATAGCCCGAGTAGATCCAGATGGTCGCATGCGGTACTTCCGCTTTGACCCGCTCTAGCAGAGGACGTATCTCTTTTTGATTTTGCAGTTCCATCGGTTCTCCGCCAAGCAGGGAAAGCCCTGCGATATAGGACGGCTTTAAGGAATCGATGATCTGTTGCTCCACCTCTTTGGTGTAGGGCTGTCCATAGGAAAAATCCCATGTCATATCATTAAAACAGCCTTTGCAGTGATGCGTACAGCCGGAAACGAAAAACGAAGTACGGCAACCGATCCCGTTCGCTACGTCTGTGAAATAAATCTGTCCGTAATTCATGACTCCGCCTCAACTGCCGGTGTGGATAAATGAAGGACACGCTCTTTGATCTCCTGTGTTCTTCCCTGATTCCAGAACTGGGTTCCGATGTAACCGCAGGTTCTGCGCGCCACACTCATCATATTCTGGTCACGGTTGCCACAGTTCGGGCACTCCCATACCAGTTTTCCATCTTTGTCTTTTACGATCTTGATCTCGCCGGAATATCCACATTCCATACAGTAATCGCTCTTGGTATTGAGTTCTGCATACATGATGTTGTCATAGATATACTGCATGACGGCAAGTACTGCATCGATATTGTTCTGCATGTTTGGCACTTCCACATAGCTGATCGCTCCTCCTGGAGACAGTTCCTGGAACTGGGATTCAAATTTCAGCTTGTCAAAGGCATTGATGTTTTCGGTCACATGTACATGATAGCTGTTTGTAATGTAGTTTTTATCAGTTACGCCAGGAATCATACCAAAACGTTTCTGTAAACATTTTGCAAACTTGTATGTGGTAGACTCCAATGGTGTTCCATACAGACTGAAATCAATGTTGCTCTCTTCTTTCCATTTTGCACAGGCATCATTTAAATGGCGCATTACTTCAAGTGCAAACTCTGTGCCCTCCGGCTCAGTATGGGATACACCCTTCATATATCTCGTACATTCACACAGACCTGCATAACCTAAGGAAATGGTAGAATATCCGTCATATAACAATTTATCGATGGTCTCTCCCTTTTTCAGACGTGCCAGTGCTCCGTTCTGCCACAGGATCGGTGCCACGTCGGAAGGAGTTCCCTTCAGACGGTTATGGCGTGCCATCAGCGCGCGGTGGCAGAGTTCCAGTCTCTCATCCATCAGTTCCCAGAACTTGTCCATATCCCTGTCGGAAGAGCATGCCACATCCACAAGGTTAATCGTTACGACACCCTGATTGAACCTGCCGTAGTATTTTTTGCCCGGTACATAATTATTGGCATTGGCATAGTTTTCTTTGGTACGGTCCACAGTCAGGAAAGAACGGCATCCCATACAGGTGTAGCAGGCACCATCTTTTAATTTCTTCATGATCTTCTCGGAAATGTAATCCGGAACCATACGTTTTGCGGTACACTCTGCGGCAAGTCTGGTCAGATACCAGTATTTGCTGCCCTCCCTGATGTTGTCCTCTTCCAGAACATAAATCAGTTTCGGGAATGCCGGTGTGATGTAAACACCTTTTTCATTTTTTACTCCTAAGATACGCTGATGCAGCATCTCTTCGATCACAGCTGCAAGGTCATCACGCAGCTGACCTTCCGGTACTTCATCCAGATACATAAATACGGTAATAAATGGTGCCTGTCCGTTTGTGGTCATTAAGGTAATGACCTGATACTGGATCATCTGCACACCACGGTTGATTTCTTCTTTTACACGGAGCTCGGCAATCTTGCTGACTCTCTCCTCGGTTGCCTCAATGCCTGCCTCTTCTAACTCCACTTTGACCTGTCTGCGGTATTTTTCACGGCTGACCTGAACAAATGGTGCCAGGTGTGACAGGGAAATACTCTGTCCTCCGTACTGGGAACTGGCGATCTGTGCGATTGCCTGTGTTGCAATGTTACATGCAGTTGAGAAACTCTTCGGACGGTCGATCATCGTTTCACTGATGACAGTACCGTTCTGCAGCATATCTTCTAAATTGACCAGACAGCAGTTGTGCATGTGCTGTGCAAAATAATCGGCATCATGAAAATGAATGATTCCTTTCTCATGTGCTTCCACAATATCCGGCTCCAACAGGAAACGTCTTGTGATATCCTTGCTGACCTCTCCCGCCATATAGTCACGCTGTACGCTGTTTACGGTCGGGTTTTTATTGGAATTTTCCTGCTTTACCTCTTCATTATTACATTCAAGCAGACTTAAGATCTGCTCATCGGTTGAATTGGATTTACGCACCAGTTCTTTTTTATAACGATAGGTAATGTAATTACGTGCCACATTGAACGCACGCTGATTCATGATCTGGTTCTCCACCATATCCTGGATCTCTTCTACACTCGGAGAACGTTTCATGTTCTCACATGCTTTCTCTACATTTTTCAGAATATCTGCGATCTTCTCCTCAGACAGTTTCTCATAGTCGATGACACTGTCATTTGCCTTGCGGATTGCCGCCTCTATCTTCTGTAAATCAAATGTATCCTCCATACCGCTTCGTTTAATAATCTTCATTTTGCATAAATCCTTTCATTTTCATCTCTAAGCGCTGTATTATTGTTATACAATATCTTGTGTTCTTTGTCAATGTATTTGCTAGATTATGTATTTTTTTCCATCGCCCCCAGATTATCCGCAATGCGCTTCAGATCGTGTTTCAAAGCGGTAACCTCTTCTTTTGAAAATCCTTTTGTCAAAAGCGCTTCCATCTGACTGATATCCTGATTTGCCCGGTCAATGAGGCTCTGTCCTAATTCAGTCAGCACAAGCCGTTTCAGTCTCGCATCGTGCTCCACGGACTGTCTTAGGACCAGTCCCCTGCGCTCCATGACAGAGATCATATTCGATGCTGTTGCCCTTGAAATATGAAACTCCTCTTCGATCGTTCTCTGATACACCCCCTCATTCTGCTTTTTAGAAAGGTAGCCTAATATCCATCTCTGCATCCCAGTCAGCGGTTCGCCCTCATTTTCTATGCGTTTTGCTTCCATTCTTTTATGTATTTCGTTATGGATCAGGCGAATCTGGTAACCGATCGTATCATCTCTCATTATAAATCTCCATTTCCTGTCAAATTTCCGATTGACAAAATTTTTTATTTCCTTTATAACATATACAGTTAGCACACTAACAATTAAAAAGCAATACAATTTTAAAAAGGATGTGATGAAATGTTAAAGACATTAGGAGCCCAGATCAAAGAATTCAAAAAAGATTCCCTGATCACTCCGGTCTTCATGATCCTCGAAGTTCTCATGGAGACGATTATTCCACTTATGATGGCATCCATTATCGATGACGGTGTAGAAGCCGGGGATATCCATCATATTTATGTGACCGGTGCCTTGATGGTACTTGTTGCATTTTTCTCCCTCTTTTGCGGAGCCATGGGCGGAAAATACGGTGCGAGTGCATCGACCGGTTTTGCCCGCAACTTAAGAAAAGCGATGTATGAAAACATCCAGACCTTTTCTTTTTCCAATATTGACAAATTCAGCACCGCAGGTCTTGTCACGAGGCTGACCACAGACGTAACCAACCTGCAGAATGCGTATCAGATGCTGCTGCGTATGTGCGTGCGTGCACCGTTCAGCCTGATCTGTGCGATGATCATGGCATTTTTCATCAATGCAAAGCTTGCCTGCATCTATCTGATCGCTGTCATTATCTTAGGTGCCGTCCTCGCTGTCATCACAGTCAGAGCGCACCACTATTTTATGGAAGCTTTTCCAAAATACGATGACTTAAACGCTTCCGTGCAGGAAAATGTTTCTGCCATCCGCGTGGTCAAGGCTTACGTGCGGGAAGACTATGAAAAGAAAAAGTTCACAACCGCAAGCCAGAACCTCTATCGTATGTTCCGGAAAGCAGAAGGCATCCTGGCATTCAACAATCCGGCTATGATGGTCACCGTTTACGGCTGTATCATTGCGATCAGCTGGCTTGGTGCCAAAATGATCGTCGGCAGCACCCTTACCACCGGTGAGCTGATGAGTCTTCTTACCTATTGTATGAACATTATGATGAGCCTTATGATGCTCTCCATGGTCTTTGTTATGCTGACCATGAGTATCGCCAGTGCCGAGCGTATCTGTGAAGTTTTAACAGAAACCAGCGACATCGTAAATCCGGAGGATCCGGAATATAATGTAGCTGACGGCAGCATCACATTTGACCATGTCACGTTCCGATACAACCAGACTTCTGATACACCGGTACTTTCCGACATCAATCTCTCCATTGCATCCGGTGAGACGATCGGTATCATCGGTGGAACCGGAAGCAGTAAATCTTCTCTCGTCAACCTGATCAGCCGTCTTTACGACGTCAATGAGGGAAGCGTTTCCGTTGGTGGCAGGGATGTCCGTTCCTACGACCTTGACACGCTGCGAAATGAGGTTTCCGTTGTATTACAGAACAACGTCTTATTCTCCGGTACAATCTATGAGAATCTCCGCTGGGGTGACGAAAATGCGACCGACGAAGAGTGCCGCCATGCCTGTGCTCTCGCCTGTGCCGATGAATTTATCGAGCGGTTTCCGGACGGTTACAACACCTATATCGAACAGGGCGGTTCTAACGTTTCCGGTGGACAGAAACAGAGACTCTGTATCGCACGTGCTTTATTAAAGAAACCAAAGATTTTGATCTTAGATGACAGCACCAGTGCAGTCGATACTGCAACCGATGCAAAGATCCGCCGGGCATTTGCAGAAGAGATCCCGAACACCACAAAGCTGATCATTGCACAGCGTATTTCCTCCGTGGAACACGCAGACCGCATTGTCGTATTAAACAATGGTGTCATCGACGGAGTCGGAACCCACGAAGAGCTGTTAGCAAACAATGCGATCTACCGCGATGTCTACGAATCACAGACCAGCGGCAGTGGAGATTTTGATGAAGGAGGTGCTGCCTAATGCCAGCAGAACAGACAAAAGCCAAACCGATCGGCGGTCCGGGCGGCAGAGGTCCAAGAGGTCCCCGTCCGAAAGTAAGTAACCCGGGCAAACTTCTGATGCGCCTGTTACTCTATATTTTAAAAAACTATGCCGTCTCCTGTACAGTCGTGGTCGTATGTATCTTCATCTCGGTCTTTGCAAATGTGCAGGGAACGCTCTTTATGCAGACTCTGATCGATGATTATATCATTCCTCTGATGCAGCAGGCAGACCCTGATTTCTCCGAGCTTGCCCGTGCGATCACAAGAGTCGGCGGCTTCTACTTAATCGGTGTTATTGCCGCTTACGCACAGACAAGGATCTTAGTCAATGTCTCTCAGGGGACTCTGCGTAATTTAAGAGATGATATGTTTACTCATATGGAAGAACTTCCAATCCGATACTTTGACACACACTCCCATGGCGATATCATGTCGACCTATACCAACGACATTGATACCCTCCGTATGATGATCAGCCAGAGTATCCCTCAGTTTTTAAACAGTACCATCACGATCGTGAGTGTCTTTATCAGTATGTTGACGCTCAACATACCACTTACGCTCGTTACCTTATTCATGATCGGGGTTACGCTCCTTTCGACCAAGAAAATCGGCTCCTTAAGTGCCAAATACTTTATCGAACAGCAGAAATCGATTGCTGCCGTCAATGGCCACATTGAGGAAATGATGAACGGTCAGAAAGTCGTAAAAGTATTTACCCATGAGGAACAGAGTATCGAGGATTTCAACAAATTAAACGATGAACTCTTCGAAAGTGCCAAAAATGCAAACACCTTCGGTAACATCCTGATGCCGGTCAATGCACAGATCGGAAATATCAGCTACGTGCTCTGTGCTGTCGTCGGCGGTGCACTTGCCTTAAACGGCGTCGGCGGTTTCACACTCGGTGGTCTCGCCAGCTTCCTGACATTCAACAAGAGTTTCAGCCAGCCGATCAACCAGTTAAGTATGCAGATCAACAACATCGTTATGGCACTCGCCGGTTCCGAGCGTATCTTCTCTCTCTTGGATGAAGTACCGGAAACAGACGATGGCTATGTTACTTTAGTCCGTGCCAGAAAAGAAAATGGTGTTTTAACCGAAACCAAAGAACGTACCGGCATGTGGGCATGGAAACATACCCATCAGGCAGACGGCAGTGTTGACTATATCGAATTAAAAGGAGATGTTGTCTTTGATGATGTCGACTTCGGCTACGTTCCGGAAAAGATCGTGCTCCACAATGTGAATCTCTATGCGACTCCGGGACAGAAGATCGCCTTTGTCGGAAGTACTGGTGCCGGAAAGACGACGATCACAAACCTGATCAACCGTTTCTATGATATCCAGGACGGAAAGATCCGTTACGACGGCATCAACATCAATAAGATCAAAAAAGATGATCTGCGCCACTCTCTCGGCATCGTATTGCAGGACACACATCTGTTTACCGCAACGGTCATGGAAAACATCCGTTATGGAAAATTAGATGCCACCGATGAGGAAGTCATCGCCGCAGCAAAGCTGGCAAATGCAGATACCTTTATCCACCAGCTCCCGGATGGTTACAACACATTACTGACCGGTGACGGTGCAAACTTAAGTCAGGGACAGCGTCAGCTCCTTGCCATCGCAAGAGCAGCCATCGCAGACCCGCCGGTTCTGATCTTAGACGAAGCGACCAGCTCGATCGATACCAGAACCGAAAAGATCGTACAGGATGGTATGGATAAATTAATGGCAGGTCGCACCACTTTCGTGATCGCCCACCGCCTGTCGACCGTCAAGAACAGCGATTGCATTATCGTATTAGAGCAGGGACGCGTGATCGAACGTGGAAACCACGATCAGCTCATTGCAGAAAAAGGAAAATACTATCAGCTCTATACAGGAAAACTGGCAGAGGTTTAATCCCTCTGCCAGTTCTTTTTTTTCATCCACACATAAAAGATAACATTTAATACAATACCAAAGACGGTTGCCATCGGTGCCGCAAGTCCGATCTTCGTCAAGCTCGCATCCGGCTGGATACTCATATAATACGCTAACGGCAGCCGGACAAGCAGTGTCTGTGTCAGTCCCTGTATCATAACCCAGAGTGTCTTGTCATGTCCGTTAAAATAACCTACCATACTAAACAATACCGCTGTAAGGATCGTTTCCGGTGCAAATCCCCTCAGATAAGCAGATCCGTTCTTTATGACCGCCTGATCCGTTGTAAAAAGTCCTGTCAGAAGTTCTCCTTTTAACATTACCCCTGCAAAGGCCACGCATCCGATCGCAAGTCCGATCCCAATCCCTGTAAACATTGCCTTCTTTGCTCTCTTCTCATCTCCCGCACCCACATTTTGTGAAACAAACGATGCCATCGACTGCATTAAGGCACTCGGGATCAGCATGGCAAAACTTATGATCTTAGAGGCAACCCCGTAACCGGAGGATGCCTCTAAGCCAAGCCGATTGATAAACGCACACAGCGCGAGGAAGGACATCTGGGTCAGAAATTCCTGCACTGCAAGCGGCAGTCCTACCTGTAGTAATCTCCTGCACTGTGTATTCAGCCTGAAATCAGCTCGTGTGATCTGAAATGGCAGTTTCCGTTTTACCAGTAAAAAGATGGCAAAGACTGTGCTGACCGCCTGTGCAAAAACCGTGGCGATCGCTGCACCTGCCGCATCCATGTGAAGTCCTGCAACCAGGATCAGATCTCCAAAAACATTGATGACACAGGCAACCGCAACAAAGATCAGCGGCGATCTGCTGTCTCCGAGTCCACGGAAGATCGCAGCTAACACATTATAGGCAACGATAAAAAAGATACCCGCGCCGCAGATGCGCACATAAACTGCTGTTAAGGCAACCGCCTCGGCTGGTGCCTGCATCAGTACAGAAATTGGTTGTGCCAGTCCCACCATAATGAAAAATAATGCAACGGAGATTATAGCAAAGACAACGGTTGCCCCACCGATCAGAGAACCGATGGTCTCCGGCTTCTTTTCTCCGATGTAGCGCGCGATCAGAACCGTGATACCCATAGCAAGCTGTGTCACAACAAAGGTGACCAGATTTAATACCTGGCTTCCGGTCGATACCGCAGAAAGTCCCGATGTGGTTCCAAACCGTCCCACCACAAGCAGATCGACCGCTCCATATGCCGCCTGTAAGATCAACGCTCCTAAAATGGGAATCATAAATGAAATTAGTTTCCTACTGATGCTCCCTCTTGTAAAATCTGATTTTGAATTATTCAAGTCCAATCCTCCTCTCGTGCATTACCTGATAAAGTTTTTCGATCGTATTTATCATGCCATCCGCCTCTTCCTCCGAAATATCATCCAGATACTTCACTAATTCGCCGAAATAATTTTTATCGTATTTCTCAGACAGCTTTTCTCCCGCTTCTGTAACGGAAATGTAAGTGATACGTCCATCCTCACTGGACGGGATCTTCTTAAGATACCCTTTTGCCTCCATCTCTTTTACCGTTCTGGTCACACCGGGTCTTGGCAGATTTAGCGTATCACTGATGTCTGATATCTTGACCTTTTTTCCTCTGCTCTCTAATTTATGGACCGTATCAATATAACTGATATAGGATGGTGCCACACCCTCCGGCAGTTCCGGGAGCATGTCGCGGATCCGCTTTGCCAGGTAGCAGGCATCCATCATTCTTTTTATTTTATTTGTTGTCATTTTTCCTCCTTTAGTTACCTCCAGTAATTATCATTGGTAATGATATAGAGAAATAAAAAGTTTGTCAAGAAAAAAGCCACCGCCTTACGAATTTTCATTCATAAAAGCGGCAGCTTTCAGCCCTTTTTTACTCTTGATCTTACTCGCCCTGCCCTCCATGGTTTCCACCCCGGAGCAGATCTTATCCGCACAGCATAAGATCCAGCCCTCCATATATTTGGGTGGCACCACATTAAGTGGAAACATATGGCATCGTATCATGTCCTGCTCGACTTCGTTTAAGTCCGGCAGATCCCGCATGGCATTTTTCCATGCAGTATTCGCATGATGAAACCCATGCCACTTGTGTGCATCATCTTTCTCATGCCAGTCATATAAGAAATAATCGTGTAACAAGGCTCCCCGGATCAGCGAATGGATATCCACTGGTGCGTGCATCTTCTGCGCCAGATAATAGCTTAGATATGCCACTGACACACTGTGCCGGAACACACTCGTTGTCCCATGCTGGATATAGCAATGCGATTCCAGAATCCTTGACGTCTTGCACACTTCTTCCAGAACCATATAAAACTCCTGTTTTTGTTCTTCTGATAAATGATAAGGCATTTTGATCCTTTCTCTCCCCATACTGCTCTGTTCTTATAATAACTCTTTTAGCAGCTGATTGACCAGTCCCGGATTTGCTTTTCCTTTCATTTTTTTCATGGTCTGTCCAACTAAAAAGCCGATTGCTTTCTCTTTTCCGTTATGATAATCCTCAACGGACTGCGGATTTTCCTCTAATACCTGCATGACGGCAGTTTTCAATGCCCCCTCGTCATTGACGGTTTTTAATCCTTTTTCTTCTATATAAATATCCGGATCGATGTCCTCTTTGAAGATCTGTTCGAATACCTCTTTTGCCACCGTATTGGTGATGGCTCCCTCATCGGCTAACTCGATCAGCCTTGCAAAATGCTTTGGAGAAAATGAGAGATCATCCGCATCCATCTCACATTCTTTTAGAAGGCGCATGGTCTCGACCATGATCCAGTTCGATACTTTCTTCGGTTTGCCGCACAGTGCGGTGGTCTCCTCGAACAGATCTGCCATCTTTTTATGTCCGGTAATGATCTGTGCATCATACTCCGGCAGACCAAACTCACTCTGATAACGCGCTAATTTCTCGGTGCGGAGCTCCGGCTGTTTTGCTTTTACCTTTGTGATCCATTCATCGGAGATCATGATCGGTACCAGATCCGGCTCCGGGAAATAACGGTAATCCTGTGCATCCTCTTTGGAACGCATTGCATAGGAATATTCCTTATTATCATCCCATCTTCTGGTCTCCTGAATAACTTTTTTGCCCTCTTCGAGTAACTCGATCTGTCGTTTCCGCTCGCCCTCGATCGCTCTTGCGATCGCTTTAAATGAGTTTAAGTTCTTCATCTCGGTACGGGTACCAAACTTTTTAGAACCTGCCTCACGCACAGACAGGTTGACATCGGCACGCATGGAGCCCTCGTTTAATTTGCAGTCAGAAGCTCCCAGATACTGGATGATCATACGCAGTTTTTCCAGATAGGCAATGACCTCTTCTGCAGAACGCATATCCGGCTCCGATACGATCTCGATCAGCGGCACACCAGAACGGTTGTAATCTACGATGGACACGTCTTCCCACTCGTCATGCACCAGTTTTCCGGCATCCTCCTCCATATGGATCTCATGGATGCCGACAGTTTTCTTTCCGGCTGCCGTCTCAATCTCCACACTGCCCTCTCTGCAGATTGGCAGATACAGCTGGGAGATCTGGTAATTCTGTGGATTATCCGGGTAAAAATAGTTTTTACGGTCAAATTTACAATACTGTGTGATCTTACAGTTTGTGGCAAGTCCGACTGCCATCGCATACTCGACCACCTGCTTATTTAAAACAGGAAGAGACCCCGGCATACCGGTACAGACCGGACAGGTATGGGTATTCGGTGCCCCGCCAAACGCCGTCGAGCATCCGCAAAAAATCTTTGTTTTCGTTGCCAGTTCCACATGAACCTCAAGTCCAATGACTGTTTCATATATTTTGCTCATCGATTTTCTCCTCCCTTTCTAGCTCTCTGCAAGCGGACTGTGTTCATAACTTCTCGTCTGTTCAAACGCATATGCCGCACGGATGATCTTCTTTTCCTCGAAGCAGTTTCCGATGAGCTGCAATCCGATCGGCAGTCCGTTTTTGTCTTTTCCACATGGAAGGGAGATTCCCGGCAAGCCTGCCAGATTGACTGAGATCGTGTAAATATCGCCCAGATACATTTTGATCGGGTCACAGAGCGATTCGCCCAGTTTTGGAGCTGTCGTCGGTGCTGCCGGTCCCAATATCACATCATAGGTTTCAAATGCCTTGTCAAATGCCTGTTTGATCAGTGCTTTCGTCTTTAATGCCTTTAAATAATACGCATCATAATATCCACTGCTTAAGACAAAGGAACCGAGCATGATACGCCGTTTTGCTTCTGCACCAAATCCTTCGGAACGGGATTTTTTATACATGTTGTGAAGTCCTTCGTACTCTTTGGTACGGTAACCGTATTTGACACCGTCAAAACGCGCCAGGTTTGAACTTGCCTCCGCACAGGCGATGACATAGTATGCCGGAATGGCATATTCTACCAGGCTTAAGTCAAACTCTTCTACGATGGCACCTTTCTTTTCCAGCTCTTTTGCTGCAGCCAATACAGCTTCTTTGACCTCTTCATCCAGTCCCTCTCCGAAATAATCTCTCGGGATACCGATCTTCATGCCAGCCACATCATCCACCAGTGCCTCAGTAAATGCGTAATCGTCTCTTTTTACGGAAGTGGAATCTTTGCTGTCATAAGATGCGATCGTCTCTAAGATCGTGGCACAGTCGGTTACATCCTTTGCCACCGGTCCGATCTGATCCAAAGAAGAACCATAGGCGATCAGTCCATAACGGGAAACCGTGCCATAGGTTGGCTTGATGCCCGTTACGCCGCAGAAAGAACTTGGCTGACGGATGGAACCACCGGTATCGGAGCCAAGTGCATAGCTGCATTCCTCTGCCGCTACGGCTGCGCAGGAACCACCGGAAGATCCACCCGGTACATGTTCTGTATTCCACGGATTTTTTGTCTCTCCATATGCGGAAGTCTCTGTCGTGCTTCCCATTGCAAATTCATCCATATTGGTTTTGCCAAGGATGACAGCTCCCGCCTTTTCCAGATTTAAGACTGCCTCTGCGGTATAGGTCGGTACAAAATTATATAAGATCTTTGAAGAGCAGGTTGTGAGCAGATCCTTTGTGCACATATTGTCCTTGACCGCAACCGGAACTCCGGCAAGCGGTCCCGTTAAGGTTCCCGCATCGATCTGTTTCTGTACTTCTTTCGCACGCTCTAACGCACCCTGTCTGTCTACCGTCACAAAACTGTGGACTGCCTTCTCTTTCTTTTCAATTGCATCTAAGGCTGCGGTCACTGCTTCTGTTACCGTTACTTCTTTTGCTTTTATCTTTCTGCCGAGTTCTACGGCAGTTAAACTCATTAAATCCATTGATTTCTCCTTTCCTAACCGATCGTCTTTGGAACCTTGAAACCACCATCTTTCTGTGCCGGTGCATTTGCAAGTGTTTCTTTACTGCCGTCTCCATTTGTCACAACATCCTCACGGAATACATTATTTACCGGGAAGACATGTGACATCGGTTCTACTCCCGTGGTGTCTAACTCATTTAGCTTATCAATATAGTCGAGCATATCGCCCATATCTTTTTTCGCACGCTCTTTTTCTTCATCGCTTAATTCCAGTTTGGCTAAGATACCAACGTATTCGATCGTTTCATCGGAAATGATATTTTTCTCTCCCGGTTTCTTTACCGGTGCCGGAACTACGAAAACATCCTCTTCTTCCTCTTCGACGACCGCTACATCCTCAAGTACCATGCCGTAAAAGGCACAGTCACAGATACCGCTGTTATTCCAGTCACCCTGGATCTTTGTTCCTTCATATTTTAAGCCACATTTTTCCATGACTTTGCCGGAATATGGATTTCTGGTGTCGTGTCTGGATTCGATCCTTCTGGCTCCCACCTCTTTTGTGAGGTACGCAATGACTGCCTCAAATGCCTCTGAGGTGATCCCCTGATGCCAGTATGCTTCACTGATACAGTAGCCGATCTCCATGGCACCTATTTTTTCGCGGATCCCTACCACCCCGATGCTGCCAATTGGCTCTCCGATCTCTTTTAATTCGATGCACCATTCATATTTTTCCGGTTTCTTATAGTCATCGATCCATTCCTTTAAAAGGGACTTCGTCTCTTCCACACTCTCATGCGGTGTCCAGGTTAAGTATCTGGTCACTTCTCCGTCCGATGCCCAGTTGCGGTACATCGGTTCTGCATCGTTTAATGTAAACTGTCTTAATATCAGACGTCTGGTTTCTATTTTTTTCGTTCCCTGATGTTTCACGATCATTCTCCTTTTCTATGGTTCTAAACGGCTTAAATCTCGTGGGAATAAGGTTGTTTCCCGTACATTATCCTCTCCGATCAATTTCATGGTCAGTCGCTCTAATCCAATTCCAAGTCCTCCATGCGGCGGCATACCGTGTTTGAATACGGACAGATACTGTTCCATGCCATCGGACTCCATTCCCCGTTTTTCGATCTTTTCCATCAACATATGGTAGTCGTGGATACGCTGTCCTCCGGTCGTGATCTCAAGTCCCTGATACAGTAAGTCAAAACTCAAGGTGTAAGTCGGATCTGTTGGATCATCCATCGCATAGAACGGACGTTTTCTGGACGGGTAATGTGTGACGAATACGAAATCTGCATCACATTCTTCTTTGAAATACTGTCCGATCAGTGCCTCTTCCTCCGGCTCCAGATCATATGGGTTTCGTATCTGACGATGATATTTCTCTGCCACCTTCTGTTTTGCCTCATCGAAACGGACCGTCGGGATCTTATCCACATTTGGCAGTGTCACATTTAAGATCTTTAACTCTTTTTCATAATCTTTTTGTAACAGTGCCACCATGTACTGTAAAAATCCGGTTTCCATTGCCATGATATCTTCAAATCCATCAATGAAGCCCATCTCAAAATCAAGACTGGTGTATTCGTTTAAGTGACGTTTGGTATTGTGTTTCTCTGCACGGAACACCGGTGCGGTCTCAAAGACCCGGTCAAACACGCCCACCATCATCTGTTTATAAAACTGTGGGCTCTGCTGTAGCACCGCCGGTCTGTGGAAATACTCAAGTCGGAACAGGTTTGCCCCTCCCTCTGCACTCTTGGCACCAATCTTTGGTGTGTGGATCTCTGTAAATCCCTGCTGATATAAGAAATCACGGAAGCCTCTGACAACACCCTCCTGTATGCGGAACTTTGCACGCTCTCTGATGTTGCGCAATGCGATCGCACGATGGTTTAAATTTGCCTCCAGTGAGGTGTTTAATTTCCATTTAGAGATTGCAAGCGGCATCGGTGCTGCCGGCTGGGAAAGCACCTTAATCGTATCTAACCGGATCTCATATCCGCCCGGTGCTCTCTCCTCTGCGGATACCGTTCCCTCTGCCTCGATCGTTGACGCTTCTTTTAAATCTTTCAGTTCAAACTTTGTCCTGCCCTCTTCAAATACACACTGTAACAGCCCTTCCCGCTTGCGCAATACGATAAATGCGACGTCTCCCATATCACGGATGGTATGAATGGATCCGTTTACCTTTACGTGCTGTCCCTCGTAGCTGCCTGTCATGATCTGACTGATCTCGAGTGTCTCTTTTGGTCTGACTCCTGTGATAAATTCCATGATTGTACTCCTTTTCTTATCCTGTCTCATAAGTTTCGTGCGGGGCGAAATAATGAAATATAAAAAACCCCGAAAAAGCAAATTGCTTTTTCGGGGCGAAATTCTTATTCCGCGGTACCACCCGCTTTGGAACATAACCGAAACGATTATCTTCCCTCTCTCATGTGCTTAACGCGCACCAACGTACTGACCTACTCCATGATGCTTCTCATGCTGTTCAACCAGTCTGCTCCAGAGTGTTCCCAATGTCTCCTCTTCCAAACGGCGCTCTCAGTCGGTGACGCCATATTCCTGTCGGTGTCTGAAGGTATGAGTCTCTTTCATCGCTTTAACAAGTTAAGTTGTAACAGTTATATCACATCATTTTTGTATTTGCAAGATATTTTTTTAAACTTCTGAAATTTTTTTGCCTTTTTCCGTCTATTTTACCGTTACTTTACAGGTTGCTTTCTTGCCACTTGAGGTTTTTACCGTGATCGTTGCGGTTCCCTTTTTGATGGCTTTTACTTTTCCTTTTTTCGATACGGTTGCAACTTTCTTATTGGAACTGCTCCAGGTCAGTTTCTCGTTTGCAGAAGACGGTGTTACCGTTGCTTTTAAGGTAACGGTCTTTCCCTTTGCAAGTGTCACTTTTGTCTTGTTCAGTTTGACTTTCACGGTCTGCTTTGCTGCTTTTACCGTTACCTTACAGGTTGCTTTCTTGCCACCGGAAGTCTTTACAGTGATCGTTGCAGTTCCTTTTTTCAAGCCGGTTACAACACCGTTTTTATCAACGGTTGCAACTTTCTTATTGGAACTCTTCCAGGTGATCTTGTCGGTTGTATTTTTGGTGACGGTTGCCTTTAACTGGGTGTATCCGCCCTTCTTTAAGGTCAGCTTCTTCTTGTTTAATTTGATGCTGGCTGCCTTTTTGTTTTTCTTTACGACTGTGACCTTACAGGTTGCTTTCTTTCCGTTTGCTGCTTTTACCGTGATCGTTGCTTTTCCTGTTTTTAATGCCTTTACTTTTCCGGTCTTGCTGACAGATACCACTTTTTTGTTGGAACTGCTCCAACTCAGTTCATCCGTCATATTTTTCGGGAATACAGTTGCCTGTAATTTTGCAGTTGCACCCTTCTTTAAGCATAAAGACGGGGTTAAGTAAACTTTCTTTGCATGTATTTCTTTTACCGTATCATCCTCACTTGTCTGCTGTGCAAGAACAACGGTTCCTCCAGCTGATAATGCAGGAATGGTAACAGAAACGGTTCCATCTGCTGCCTCTGTCACTTCTGCATTGCCATACAGATCTTCGTATCCACTTCCGGCTACGGAAAGTCCGCTTATCGTGACAGGCTCATCCTTTAAGTTGATACCTACGTATACATTCTGATCCTGATATGATTTTTTAAATACCAGATACTTATCCGTATCGCCTCCGGCTACCTTAACGCGGTCACCTTTTGCGAGTACTTCGGAATATTCATTTCGGATCGCAAGCAGTTTCTTATAGTGGGAAAGCATTGCATCGCCTGTGTTGATGCTGCCATCTGCAAGCTGTGCCTTGCTCCAGTCAAAGTCATAACGGTTTGTCTGATATGGATAGTTATCTTTTCCATACTGTCCGATCTCCTCGCCGTAATAGATAACGACCTGACCTTTTGCTGTCATCTGTAAGGATGTTGCTGCATAGAACATGCGGTATGCCTGCTCCTCGGTATATCCCTCATCGATGATCTTCTGCATCAATCCGTCTTCGTCGTGGCTGCTTGTAAATGCGCCCAGTGTTGCTGTGTTATCGATCGCAGCATTTCTGTTTTCCATAAAGTTCTCTACGCTGTCGATATTGCCCTTGACAAATGCGAGTGCCTGATCGTTGAAATCGAAATCCAGTAAGGAGTCCATCTCACCGCTCCGCAGTGTTCCGGTATCGCTGCCGTATCCTGCACCTGCATATTCTCCGATCATCTTAAAGTCCGGATCAATTTTGGTCAGTGCATTTTTAAATGCTGCCCATGTTACATCATCCACATGCTTTACAGTATCCACACGATAGTAATCGATATCGTATTTGCTTACCCAGGAAGACTGCCACTCTACTAAAAGATTTCTGACATCCTCATCCTCTGTCATAAAATCAGGAAGTTCGGAAAGCGGTCCCTTCCTGGTATCTCCCTCGATCAGGTTTTCGCCGCTTCGGATCATGTCTTTGCCCTGTAACTGAGAATTGAAATACTCTTCTGTGTTATATCCTGCATGGTTTAATACCACATCGACCATTACTTTCATGCCTCTTGCATGTGCACTGTCCAGTAAGGTCTTAAATTCTTCTTCCGTTCCCAGATGTTTGTTTAAGGCTGTGAAATTACTTGCCCAGTATCCATGATAGCCGTAAGAAAGTGTACCGGCTAAATCGGTGTCCAGACCGGCTTTCATCTCATTTGCAACGATCGGAGTGATCCAGATCGTGTTGACACCTAACTGTGACAGATAATCCAGTTTATCAGTCAGTCCGGCAAAATCTCCGCCATGATAGCTTAATGATCCGGTTGCAGGATCGGTATTGTAATCGCCTACTCCATACGCATCATTGTTTGCTGTGTTTCCATCATAGAAACGGTCTGTCACTGCAAAATAGATGACTGCCTCATCCCAGTCAAAATCATCTCCTTTGTCACGCGCTTTTACTTCAACAGAAGCGGAACCTGTATAGGTATTTCCATACTGGTCTGTGACTGTGATCGGAAGTGCGTAAGTTCCTGCTGCCGTTCCCTCTTTTACTGCGATCGTGCCTTCCATCAGTTCCGGTTTGATCTTAAACTGTGCCGGTCCACCGACTGCTGTTAAATCTACGGAAACATCGGCTGCTTTTAAAGTGCTGCCACCGGCTGACTGTCCTGCGGTCACGTTTACTTTTAATACATTGTTGTCCGCATAATCCATGGTGCTCTGTGAAAATGCACCTGCTACGGAAGCATCAAATCTGTAATATTCAAATACGCTGTATTCCTGTCCGTTTACAGTTTCTTTTTCCGTGTTGAAAGAATCTGTTACCGTGGTCTCTTCTGTTTCTGTCTTGATCTGATAGCAATAGTGATGTTTTCCCTCGGTCAGGTCAAGTCCTGTCTTTTCCCATCTCTGTTCTGCGGTATTGTAGGCCATATCATAAGTTTTGTCATCAAATACCACTTTGACAGAGGTGTAATCGCCTGCTTTATTTTCGATGAATTTCTCATCATCACGATAATAAAAGCTTACCTTACCGTCTTTCATTTCATAGCCCATATTGTCCGGGTAATAGGAAACGATCCCCTTGCCCTCTTCAAACAGAACTTTTGTAATGCGCTGTCCCGGTGTAATGGTAACCATATAATCACCGCCGTCTTTGCTCTCCCAGGCATTCTCTGCGGTGCTGTGGCGCATACAGAACGAAATGTTTTCTTTGCTTGCTGCCACACGGACTGCTGCAATCTTGCTTCCATTGCAATCCTCAAAAGTGTAGGTATCATCATATCCGTTATCCCAGGTATAGATGTTCCAGCCATCGTAATCGTTGTTTGCTCTTTTGTACTCTACCAACACATAATGTTTCTGATTGAGTTCCGCTACATTCGGAACCTCGGTGTAAGCTTTGGTATCTCCATGGATGATGTAGATATTAACATCTTTTGCCTTCTGTGTATTCTTGTAATTTACCGTTGCAGCCTGCCAGCTCCAGTCGACCGGATTACGCGCAATGATACTGATCTCTGATAAACTTGTGGTCCAGGTTGCTTTTAACCAGGTATAACCGTCGATTTCTTCTACATCCGTGAAATTATGTAAGGTTCCGTCCACATTTTTTCCGTACAGCCACAGTGCTGCGGAATCTGCTGTCACGCGGTCCGGGTTGTCTGCGTAATAATAAATGTGATACTGATACTGCTCTGCAACCACGCTTACAGTCACTTTGCTGGTATAGCTCTGATAAGCTGCTGTCACCTCAAAGGAAGCTGCTGTCACGGCATCGCTTAAGGTAAGCTCGTTTCCGCTTAAAGTCACACCCTCCACTGCACTGCTTAAGCTGTAGGAAACGGCTACGTCAGAAACGGTTCCATCCGCTGCATATAATTTTAATGTTTCCGGAAGGGCTGCTTTCTCTCCGATCACTGCCTCGATGCCATCCTCGCCAAGTCCGGGGATCGTGGCCACACTGTTACCGTTGCTGAATTTTGTGTTTGCCGGATCGGTCACCCAGTTCTCGCCGTATTTGAATTTGTATTCGTATGTACCAGGTGCCTTGTCTGTAATCGTGATAGAATAAACGCCATCGTTATCCTCATCTGTCATCTCCGCTCCGGTATCCCAGTCTGTCAGATTGCCCATCAGATACAGTTTGGATGTTCCAAGCTTGTCGGCAGAGATCTCATAGTTTAAGGTAACAGATCCATCTGTATTTAAAACCGGGCTCTTTACGGAAGATAACGTTGCCGGGTCTACCGGTGCGGTTGCCGTCTCACCTGCAACCCATCCTGATGGTGCGGTGGAGCTTACCTTTACTGTTTTTGTTGTCCAATCTTCGGTAATCCAGACTTCCATGGTATCATCTGTAATCTCTACCTTGAAATTCTCTGTCTGTTTTCCGGTTCCCCATGCGCCACTGTTAAATAATCCGTTGATATCCAGCGTGTCGCTTTTTACAACCTTAAAGCTGTACCAACCGGTATTTTTGCTGTTGGCATTTACAACACCACCAAATGCTGTACTCTTGCAGTACTCATAGTTTGCGATCGCATCCCAGCTGTCGCCTGCTCCGAATTTGGCATATACTTTATCCCAGTTATTTTCATTTTTAAAATGAATGGTTACATTTGTGGAAGTTGCCGCAGCTTTATTTTCCGCCTCTTCGCTGGCTTCCTCCTCTTCCACTGCTGCAGTTTCTGTCTCCGTATCCTGAAGTTCTGTCCCCGTTGTTTCAGTATCCTGAAGTCCTGCTTCTTCTGTTTCCGTCTCTGCCTCGATGACTGCTTCGTTTGTTTCCGCAGCATAAACCATGTCTACGGGCAGCTGTGGTAACGTTACCATCATTCCTAAAATTAAAAGCCAGCTGATTGTTTTCTTCGCTGCCTTTTTCAAAATCCGCTGATTTCTCATCGCCAATTCCCCCATATTTTTTTCATTCCACACTACATCTTTTGCCGATATCCCCTATCCTGTTTCTGTCATACCTTTCCCCCTCCTATTATTTTCGTGTTTTTTCGTACCTTTTTTATCATATAGTTCTTTGTGCATTCAGACAAGTTTTTTTGCACTTTCTTTTTCATTTTCGTCTTATTTAACAATTTTGGGCAATTAAATTTAGGTAGTATTTGGGTATTGACTTTTACGAAATTTTGCGAAAAGAATTTGTTCTGGCTCTTTTTCGAAAGAATCCCATACGCTTGAATGTCTGCCGACAGCACACAACAAATGAGGACTTTCTGGCTGCACTAAAAGGTCACTCACACAGACGATAGAAAGCCTGGCTCCGGAACTCAAAAACTCCTGCCAAAAATGGCAGGAGTTTTTTCAAACAATCGTCGCTGGCGGCTACGTTTTGTGTGAGCAACCATGTAAGTGCAGCACAAAAATCCTCTAAATCGTTGTATGCTATCCGGTAGACATTCGTGCGCTGCTATTCTTCATTAAATCAACACAATCAATTCTATTTTTCATAACGTTTTCTCAAAAATTACAGATTTTTGTAATTAATGGTAAGATTGGCTTTTATTTTTCTTTATGATACAGGAATGCTTCATATGGCTGCAACATTCCATCTTCATGTTCAGTTTCATTTGTGAGTAAAAGTGCGGCATCTTCCCAGCCCTGCGGCATGGTAAATGCGGTCTTTTCTCCGTAAAAATTGCAGACCACGAGCAGCTGCTCTGTCTTGTTTTCTCTCACATAAGCAAATACCTGCGGGTCCTCTTTACAGAGAAGTTCAAAGGTTCCATCCACAAATACCGGATATTTTTTTCGGAATGCGATCAATTTCTGGTAATGATAAAATACGGAATCCGGATTTTTCAGCTCTTCTTTGGCATTTAACCAGTGGTAGTTTTCATTGACTTTTAACCATGGATCTGCCTCTGAAAATCCTGCATTTTCACTGTCATCCCACTGCATCGGTGTTCTGGCATTATCACGGCTCTTTGCGTGAAGGGAACGCAATACCTCTTCTTTTGTATAGCCTTTCTCCAGACGCTCGTGATACATATTGACGGATTCGATGTCCCTGTAATCTTCCAATCCAAATTTTGCATTTGTCATGCCAAGTTCTTCGCCCTGATAAATGTATGGCGTTCCCTGCATTCCATGAAGCAGTGTCGCCAGCATCTTCGCTGATTTCGTCCGGTACTCGCCATCCTCGCCCCAGCGGGAAACGATACGCGGCAGGTCATGATTGTTCCAGAACAGACTGTTCCAGCCGCAGCCATGCAATGATTTCTGCCAGCGTTCCAGCACATCTTTTAATTTCATAAAATCAAGTGGATACAGATCCCATTTTTCTTTTCCCGGCTGCTGATCTAACATGACATGCTCAAACTGGAAGATCATCGAAAATTCACTGTGGTCCGGATTGCTGTACAGTTTGGCATTGTCCGTATTTGCGCCCCAGGTCTCGCCCACCGTGATCACATTTCCCTTCTGGAATGTATTGGCACTCATCTCACGGATATATTCGTGCAGATGCGGTCCATTTGCTGTGATCTTCTGATCCGGCTCTTTTGCGATCTGGTCAATGACATCCAGGCGGAACCCTCCGATGCCTTTTTCCATCCACCAGTTGATCATCTCATAGATTTTTGCACGCAGTTTCGGATTGTCCCAGTTTAAGTCCGGCTGTTTTACTGCGAACTGATGGAAATAATATTGTCCTAGCGAATCCACCCATTCCCATGCAGAACCTCCGAAACATGCCTTCATATCATTTGGCGGCGTTCCCTCTTTGCCATCTCTCCAGACATAAAAATCGTGGTACGGATTGTCCTTGCTCTTTTTCGCCTCAATAAACCACGGATGCTCATCCGAAGAATGATTGAGTACCAGATCCAGGATAATGGAAATGTGATGTTTCTCTGCCTCTTTGATCAGCCGCTCCATGTCCTGCATGTTGCCAAAAAGCGGATCGATATCCTGATAATCGGAAATATCGTAACCATTGTCGCACTGCGGCGATCTGCACACTGGGGAAAGCCAGATCGCATCTATGCCAAGCTTCTCCAGATAATCGAGTTTTTCTATAATACCGCCCAGATCTCCGATCCCATCGCCATTGCTGTCTTTAAAGCTGCGCGGATAGATCTGGTATATCACTGCTTTTTTCCACCAGTCTTTTTCCTTCATACTGTCCTTCCTTTCGTTTTTCGCTTTTTTTCGTGTTTCTTTTCCCCTATCTTAATCGGCTTTGCACTATCTGTCAATCTCTCCCTGCTCTTTCAGATAGGAAAGAAACGCTTCGCATCCGGTCACAACATCACGATAGGTCTCATCAAAGCGGTTCGAATACCACGGATCCACAACTGAACGATCCTCCCCTGCATAGGTTAAGAACATCCGCATTTTGCCACCCTGCTTATGATGTGTCATGCGTTCCATATTACGCATGTTCATCGTATCCATGCCGATCAGATAATCATACTCGTCATAATCGGATGATTTTAATTGTACTGCTCTTTTTCCATCACAGCGGATGCCGTGCCGTGCCAGCTCCTCCCTTGCCGGAGGATAAACCGGATTGCCGATGCCGTTATAGATTTCTTCCGTGCTGGTGGCAGCGGAAGCGATGTAGAACTGGTCTGCGATACCACGTTTTTCGACCATGTCCTTAAGAATAAATTCTGCCATGGGGGAACGGCATACTTTCCCTATCAAACGGTACAAAGTCATTCTCTGTTATACCCTCCTCGCTTAATTCCTCTGGGTTATACTCTGCTACAGGTACTACCTCGATCCTCGTATCTTCTTTATCTATGAAAAGGAAAGCCCCAGCCACATTATCAAGAACTATGAAAACATCACTATTCTTAGATACATAGATCTTTTTAATGTGCTCCTGTATGAATTGTACCTTTTTCTCCTCTACCATAGCCTCATCCTCAAATAATACCTCTATCTCTGCATCTATGTTAGCTATGGTATCCTCGATAGCTTTAATATCTGGATTTTCCTCTACAGGCACTAAGAGAGCTCTCTTTTTCTCTATCTCTGCATCCAGATCTACAGATCTGCTCTTAAATTCCTCTTTGCTGATAAGCTCATCTGTATAGAGATCTATGAGCTTGCCTCTCTTACCCTCCAGAGCCTTTAGATCCTGCTCTATCTTTCCATTATCGTTAGGAGTTGTCAGCTTATCCTTAAGATCCTCTAACCAGCTTATAGTACGCCTCTTTAAGAGGTTTTTGCTATACTCTACCGTACTGTAATCTAAAAACATATCCGCCATCTCTACCAGATACTTTTGTAGCTTTACTCCAGATATGGTAGCTGGATTTGTACAGGCTAACTCTCCTCTACCCATCTTACCACTACAGTACCATTGTGTATAGCGTTTATATGTGTATTTTCTGCCCTCTTTGCTCTTGTATGAGCCCTGTGAGGCGTGTTTCCAGAGTACCCTACCACAACAACTACATACCATCTTACCGCTAAGAGGATCCGTACCTCCTCTTTTTCCTCTGGTTCCAGAGTTTCCCTTGTTTCTATGGCTCTGGATCTCATCATTTACAGCATCCCATAGCTCCTCAGATACTATAGGCTCGTGATCTTTCTTTACTATTACCCACTCATCCTCCCACCTCCGTATAGTTTCCTTGCTGTCAAATTCTCTATGATGCCTATTAAGAATAACCCAGCCTTTATGCATCACATTCTTTACAATTCTGCCTATGTTTTCATCTGTGAAAAGGTTTCCTCTCTGATTTCTGTATCCCTGCTCATTGAGTGCGTCCCTCACTTTGCGGACACTGTGAAGATCTGTATAAAGCTCGTACATCTTTCTTACTAATTCTCTTTGACTTTCATCTACTACCCATTTTCCATTTATAAGCTGATAACCATAAGTTTGACCGTTACCCATAGCAGGTACCTCCTCTCCTGCCCTTGCTTTCTCTATTCTATGTTCATGGTAGTTATTGAGCTTTTTACTAAGATCTCTGGAGTACTGCTCTGCTAATATGGCTTTTATACCTGTAATAAGTGCATCCTCAGAGGGCTCATAAAACTTGTTATCCATATACAGGTACAATCTTTTATTATTCTTGTTTAACAGATCAGCAAACTTATACCAATCAAAGGTATTTCTCTGTAGTCGATCCTGTGATTTTACAACTATAATATCAAATTTATCCTCCTGCATATCTTCTAAGAGCTTTATATAGGCTTTTCTACCATCTTTCTTAGTTCCGCTCTTACCCTCATCCACATAACCATCTATAAGCCTCCAGCCCTTAGAGGCTATTATATCCTTGCACTCCTCCACCTGCTTAGGGAGAGCTTTTAGCTGTTCCTCCTCCTGTGTGGATACTCTGGCATAGAATACCGCTCTTACACAATTATCTATCATCCTGTATATCCTCCTTTATGATCCTGTTTATTATCCTGTGGCTCTACTTAGCCTTAATAAACATAATCACAGCCCTCCTCATTTTTTAGGGGAAAATTATACAGGGGCTATATAATTATTTTCATGCACTAAAAAAGAGCCTACCCATGCTCTCACATGAATAAGCCCTCTATTTGCCTCATACAGCCCTTTTACCTCTTTACCCTTACACTTTATCATATAAGGGTACTTATACGCCCTGTAGGGGCTCCTATGAGTTTCTAGCTATATCCTTTTTCATTCTCTGATTTACTGATCTACACTTTTTCTCTAAGTCCTTTAACTCATCTAAGAGCTCCTTACTCATATCCATCTCCCAGTTATCTATATCATGGTGGATATGCCTCTCTAAGGATGCTATCTCTTGCTGTAAAGCATAATGATATAGATTATCCTCATATCTCACTCTAGGCTCACTCATACCGCCTACCTCCTGTATTCCGCTAGATCTGTAGGATCCTGCTTTTTGTTGTAAATATCCTGTAATTCTATCACTAAAGGCTGTAAATCCTGTGGTACTGGTTTCATTATCTCCAGCTTTCCCTCTATCAGCTCCACATACTCTCTTAGCTCTATCGGTATTCTTATCACAGGCTCCACCTCCTCATCTATCCTAATCATATTATATCAAATTCCTTAACATTGAGGGCAAAAAAAAAATAAGGGCTACAGCCTGCACCAACGCTAAGCCATAGCCCTTATCTTATCTGTGAGTAAGGAATTGTAGAAGTATTCCTTAAGCCATCCCACAATATTTATATACAATCTCCCCAGAGATACTAACAAGACTAAGAAAAGGAGGTTTTCCTGCTTTCCCTCTATTGAGATAGTAAAGATCCCTGTATTTCTACAGTTATCTCATACCCATAAATAATATTTCTGTTATTTCTCTTGATATATGGCTGAGACTTCCACAGAATTATTACAATACTCGCTTTTGTGCAAATTTTCATAGATTACACCTCGTATAATCTTTTCTCGTTTTTCCTCCAGTTCCTCATCATTCTCAGCCCATACCGTGACAGTTTTTTTAACCATAATATCTAAGGTTTTACTCCTCATTGTTATTATCCTCCTTGTGTTCTTCCATGTACTTCTTATACTCCTCTGACTGGCGGATCTGCTCCTCCTCGTCTGCTTTAATTAAAAAACTCATCTCTAAGCCTCCTCCGTCTTACTGTTTCTCAATACAAACAATGGTACGGCTCTCACTCTCTGGGCTATTAACATCATTAACAGCTACCACTGCCAAATTACCGCAAGGCTCTAACATACTGCCTTTAGCGTGTTCCTCCGAACAAATCAATAACTGTTTTCCCATTCTAATAGCGTTTGACTCCACAATTTTGTCAAGATCTTCCTCGCTATAAGATCCTTTATCCACACTAAAATATCTCACAAATTTAACACACACCTGTTTCTGATTACCATTTTTGCTCATTACCTTATCCTCCTTAAAATACTCTGTTTTACTGTTATCTCTTACTCTGGATCCTGCTACAATCTCCAGATACTCCTTAAGCTCCACTACTGCCTTTACAGCTCTCTCCTCATCGGATCCGCCTTTTATGATCTTAGCCTCTAAGGATTTTATTCTCTCCTCATCCGCCTTATGGCTTGCCTTACTCACATAAGGGAGAGGCGTATCTGCTTTGTAATATTTCTGTTTAAGCTCCCAGATCATACAGTAAGCTCTTAAGCGTACCTGCACATTAAGAGGAGCTGTATTAGATACTCCTGCTAAGCTCTCTCTCTGCTTTCTGGCTTTATATTCTATCTGTCTGGCTCTTTTCTCTCCATACAACTCTCTCGTAACTCCTTTCTACGCTCTCTTAACGCTTTCCTATAATCGTTATCATCTTTAAGATCTAGTCCACTCAGCCTAATTACTTTGTAAAATATAATCATATAGTCCTCGCCCTTATAAACTAGCTTTACAGCCTCTTTAAGAGCTTTTTTACAAGACTCATACTCAAGATCTCCAGCTAAAGGATCTGTTTCCAGCTCATCTATATAGCCCTGCAATAACTCAGCTCTCTCCTCTGAGCTTAAGAGTGGTTTTTCTACAACCATCAGATCCTCCAGCACTGCCTTAAACAGAGCTCCGAATATTAAATGCTTGTTATGGTCTATCTGAGTTCCTTTTTTATCTATGAGATACTTAAGGGCTTTCTGGGAGATTTCTTTAGTTTTCCGCTGTATATGTTCTTTCTGCATCCAGATCATCCTCCTCATCAATTAACCTCTGGAGCCTCTTTACATCTCCATCTACTAAGCATCTCTCTATTGCTGATAAACGCTCTAACGCTCGTTTTACCTCCGCTGTATTGCTCTCTACGGTTATGGCGTTCAAAACCTTATTAAGTAAACTCGCTATAGCTTGCCCTTGTGCTGTGGTTAATTCTCCATTCTCTATCTGTTTTATGGTTACAAGGGCTTTCTTCTTTACCCATTCTGTATCAATTTTTACAGCTCTAGGCACTTTTTACACACCTCCTCTGTACACATAAAAAGGAGTATGTGACAAAAAGCCTTTATTTATCGCACTTTTCAGCGTTTTATAGCTCCCTTTTTGTACCTTTATTTCCTGTTTATTGTACCTGTATGTACCTCTTATTCCATACTTTTAACTGAAAAATCCACTTTCTGATCACTGGCTACTCTATCTGTACAGCCACCAGCTAAAAGCATATCTAATTTAGTGAGTTTTTCCAGCTCATCTACAGTAGTAACCTTTATATTACCAGCCTGTATATCTTCTGCTGCTTGATACACAAGCTGAGCAATAAGCCCTCTGTATTTTGCCTTTTGCTTTACTGGATCTTTCTCTACAGTATCTAATACCTGTTGATCCCAGTTATCAACTCTCCTCCATTCATTTACTGTTCTTACAGCATAACCAAATTTCTCTGCTACCGCCTTTGTTGTTCTATCTTTTCCCAGCTCACAATAATATAAAAAAGCCTCTTTCCGTACTGCCCTGTTTCTCCAACAATTAGTGTTTTTATTACTCATCTTTTCGCCCTCCTTTGCTTTTTATCTACATTCTAAGTAAATCATAAAAATCATGTTGCTCTTTTTTCCGCCTTTTCTCCTCCGCTCTGGCTTTTTCTCTCTGCTTTGCCTCCGCTATGAGTTTCTGCTCATCTTCCTCATGTAGGCGGATTAAATCCTCATGCTCCAGCTCTCCCCCTGCCTCGATAATGTTATATGAGTTTCTGGTATTCTTTGCATACTCTCTAAGGAGTTTCTCCTCCTCTGGAGTTTTTGCAATATATACACCTTTTTCATTGAATGTAATGATACATTCTCTGGAGAGAGCTAGATGGAGATATGGTTTATAGCTATAAAATACTGCTCCATCCATCTCTATAGCCTGCCTCCCTCTATCTCTCTGGCTGTCTGTTCCATAAAGCTCTCTATCAATCGCTCTAAGCGTGGTTTTGCATCCTGCATACCTTTTTCCATAAAAAACGATCCAGCTACATACCTCTCGCTTAGTGTAATTCCTGTTTGATTTCTATTTTTCAAATACTTTGTTTTACCGCCTACCGTAAGTCGATCAGCTTTTAACCGCCTCTTATGCTGTACATGACCATCATTTACATATAAGGCATACTCTACATTAGTTCCAACCTCTACATAATCATGAGGTATCCCCTCTCCAAAAACAAAAATATTACTAACTAAATGAGATGTATCCACCGGTACATGAGGGATTACTTCACTATGATAGATATTACCCATTTTCTTTAATAACTGAGCTTTCTTAGCCTCCCATTTATCTACGAACTGGCTAAAACGTTCCACAAACTCATCCCAGCCCTCTAACTCAAAACAACTATCACTCATAATCTTTTAGCCTCCTGCACTATCTTTAATAACTCCGCTCTTTGCTGATTCTCTGGTAAAACTACAATATCCTCTAACCGTTCCTCATACATATACGCTAATGATACTGGGAGAGCATTATCTTCTAGTAAGTCTACCAGATCCAGCTTAAGGCTAATTAGTGGGAGGCGTTCCTCCGCTTTTCGCTCTCCCCTGTATAAATCTCTTTCCATAAAATCAGCCTCCTACAAAATGAGGAGAGGAGCTACTCCTCTCCATCACATTTACAAACCATTACAGGCAAGCCTAACATGATCCGCATCCGTCAATGCTCCGACCTCCTGCAACTCATCAGCAAGCCTACCTGCTTTCTCTGGATCTTCTTTACCGAGTGCTACCAGCATTTTTACCAGATCACTCTCTCCAGATCCTCCGCCCTTTTCTGGAGGTGTAGCCTGTGGCTTTCTACCGCTACCTTTTACCGCTGGATTATGCTCTACATGGATCTGTTTTGATTTCAGATAAGGTAATACAGAGGTACACGCTTTAGGCTTATGGTCTGCAATTCCTGCCTTTACATCTTCCGCTCTAATCATGCTCTTATGCCTCCTCCATATATGCTACCAGATCTCCTAAGGATCCTCTGATTTCTTCTCTCTTAGCGTTCTGGATTTCTTCCTCAATGAGATCCTTATTAGCTGTCATATAATACTTAATTCTTGCCTCATAAATGAGTAAAAACTCTGAGGCTCTGTATCTTTTGATTTTTAAATCATTCATAGGGATCTTAATCAGCTTATACTCCAGATCATTAACCTCTTTCTCATAAGATGCCTTAATCTGTGCTAAATGAATGCCAGATTTACCCTCTGCTTTTTTCTCATACTTTTCTGTAACTTCATCCACTTTAGCCTGTACTGAGGAAATATCAAAGTTATCAATCTTCTCCGCACATTCTGCCATAATCGCCTTATACTTGTTAAATTCCTTAAAAATCTCACTAATAGGCATAACTAAAGTTTTATCAACTTCCTCCTGCCTTTCTTCCTCAGATATCAAATTTCCAAGCTGAATACTAAGCATTCTTTGTGATAATTCCTGTGCTCTCTTTACATCATTATTTTTTAAAGCACTTTTACTCTCTTTGCTTAAAGCCATATACTCAGCAGTAAGAGTAAAATTAGGCTTATAGATCTGCTCTTTATCAATGTTAGCCATAATAGCCTCGTTAATCATCTGGATCATTTCCCCTCTAGTAGGTACTTTCTGCTCCTGTGCCTTTGCAATAGCCGGATCCGTATAGTTATCAAACTCATGCTCTGCCTGCTCCTTTGTAAATCCCTCTGCTACTCTTTTCTCAATCCATGCCTCTCTTGTAAATCCTGCGGTTGAAAATGTTCCGATCATCTTAATTATCCTCTCTTTCTTTTTGATCTTTTTTCTCTAAGGCTGTAAACCTCTGTTACATCAATCACAACTTTATTTTTCTCCATGTGATCTACAGTAAGCTCTCCACTATGGAGGTATTTATCTACCATCCTTACGGATACTCCCAGCAACTTACTAGCCTCAACCTTTGTTACACAATATGTACTCATCCATATGCACCTCACAAAATAAAAAACAGGATCTAAACAGTACACACTGCCTTATAGCTCCTGTGTTTCCTGTTTTGATCCTGTTATATCCTTTTTTAGTTCGTGGTTTATCCTTTTTTAGTTCGTGGTTTATCCTTTTTTAATTCGTGTTTATTATATCAACATTTCTAACATCCGTCAATCATACCACCATATACTGTATAGATAACTTTGTGCCAACAATATATGTAGTATTATTAACCCATACTAAATATATTCTAAGAAATTCTGTAGAAAAATTTTTTTTGTCCTAAGGAGGCTCTGCCTCCCTTTTCTCTTAGAGAAAAGTTTTTCTTTTCTTTTTAGTCTAAGTATTATTATATTCTTAGTACACATATTGTGTACAGTCTGTACCCATAGTGTGTACAATATTATACCCATTATGTGTATAGTTTACATCTATTGTACCCATAGTGTGTACAGTTAAAATACTGGATCTGTATTAGATCCTGCCTGTATGCCTACCAGCTTATCCTCTATGATCTGGTAATATTTCTTACCGTTCTCTTTAGTCAGAATACGGATATATCCACCCTCCTCCAACTTAGCTAAGGATCTGATAATCTTATTCTTGTAAGTGCCTGTAATCTGCTCTAACTGGGAGTAACTGTAATAACACTCATTATTCATTTTTTCATAGTAGTAATAAATCAAAGCATAAAGATCTTTCTCTACTCCAGAGAGCCCCAACTCCGTACTCATCCAATAATATACTGTATAATAATTCTCTGGGTTAATTGTTTTTGCCATTGTCTCCGCCCCTCCTTACAGCTCTTAAGTGAGGGATCTTAGTATTTTTGATCTCCTCCACCTCTTTTTTAAGGTATCCTTGTTTTACCATGCTACCAACCAGCCTTATTAAGGAGTTAATCTCCATCCCTGTAAAATCTGCTAGATACCTGTAGCCCCCAGAGTACTCTCCAGCATCATATACAATAGCGTACACTACTAAGGCGTTACCCTTTAGCCCCTCCTGTGCCATCCAGCTATACAGCTTTATTTCTTCATTTCCTGTTATCTGTTTTCTCATCGTGCTCCTCCTTACTTTCTGATACGAAAAAGAGAGAGGTAAGGCTCATTTACCTTAACCTCTCTCCAGATCGGAAAGAATTACATAGCATCGAATATTGAAAACTAAAGGCTATCATGTTATAATAGCCCCTAGAAAATGTCAGTTGCTTATATGCGGTTATGGTATCTGGTTTACCTTAATCCCTGTGTAGTACTGCCAATACTTTACAGGATCTGATATAGCATCTCTTAGGAGGTGCTTTTTTCTTTACCCTCTCTAGGTTCCCCTCTATTATATCTATACCCCTATCATTTTGCAAGTATCTCTTGTGCATTTTTAACAAGTTATACACCTCCTGTATGATATGTTATTGTGCATTTATTATATAACCCTTATATAAAATACCTCTAAAATCAATTTTAAGAGACTTTACTCTCATACCCTTACACTTACCCATATAAACAAATAAAACGCCTACAGGAGGCACAGAGGAGCCCACAGAGGCAATACTAAAGGAGCTAACCCACACTCCAGCGGATCAGCTCCCATATATCAGCAATTTTCTATTAAAAATCGGCTCCATGCTACAGCATCATCATCTCCATACAACATACTGTTAGCCTCCCTGTATGGGATCCTGTAATCAGCCTTAGGATCATCCTCCATTAAAAGGTATTTCCTGCTAAGCTCTCTCGCCTCGTTCTGGAGGTGGTGCCTAAACTGGTGGAGAAATGCCTCCAGCTCTGGATCTGCTAAGTAAATCTCCTTTGTAGAGTGTACATAGTTATCATCCCTTACCCCACAGGTAATAACAGGGATCCTAACCATATACACCTCCGCTAACTCTGTATCCAGCTCTCTTATCAGCTCCAGCCTCTTTCTAGGATCTGCCTGTTTATATCCCTTTGCTAAGGTATTAGCTACAGGCTCCAGAGCCTTACACTCCTTATAGAGGCTCTTATAGAGCTCCACTCTCTCCTCTATCGTCATTCTCTACGCCTCCTGTGCCTGTAGGTTAAAAGTAATATCATTTAGGCTCATACCGTACAACATGGACAAACTAAAGCCCTGTGCCATCTCTGGAGATCTCTCTCCTGCCTCCCAGCTCTTAACAAGCTCTACAGATACTCCCATCTGCTCAGCTACAAACTCTACACTAACTCCAGCCTTTTCTCTTGCCTGTCTTAAATTTAATTTACTCATCGTACATATCCTCCTTTAGTTTTTATCTATCTAAACAGCCATACTATAAGCTGTATAGTTCTTACGGATCCGCTTGATCCTCCATGTGATACTAGAATTTGCTACATGAAAAGCCTTTGCACAATCTGAGAGGCTGTATCCCATGAGGAGGAGTGTAACCATGTAGCGATCCTTAGCCTCCAGCCCCTCTAAGTACTCATCTACCTCTATCTGTGAAAACCTATCACAATCTAAGCCTCTTACATCGTCTTTATGGATTTCTACCAGTTCCTCATAACTGGCTGGATCCATACCGTTATATCTTTTCTGACAAGTTACCTCATTGTAGAGGCGGTTTAAGTGCTGGCGTACAAATACCTTAAGAGCTGTGGTAAAAGTAACGCCTCTGGTAGGATCAAAGTTATCTACCGCCTTTATAAGAGCTATGTAGCTCTCACTGAGGAGATCCTCTATCTCATACTTAGGGATCCTGTAATCCATAACGATAATGTGTAAGAGCCCTGTATTTTTCTCCAGTAATGCTCTAAATAAATCCTCATTGTGAGTAGTCTGGTACTCTTTAACCAGATCCTCATTAGTTCGCTCCTGTAATTTCCTGTATTCCTGCATATCCTTTACCTCCTGTCAGTATATGTCATACATATATCTTTGTATCTGCATTTTAGTATATGTCATACATATATGTCAAGAGTTTTCTCCTCAAAGTTGAGTTAAAATTTTTATTTTCGCTTTGATTATGTTATAATAGGGGAAATATATAAAGGAGCTGTTTCTATGGGAGGCAAGTATACAGAGGCACAAAAAAAGGCTACTGCAAAATATCAAAAAGAAAATCAGGAAAATGAATATCTGTTTATCCAGAACTATGCAAGAGAAACCAAGGCAGTTCCGGTTCCGTCAGAATATGAAGTGATCTACGGCACAGCGGATGAGATTATGCAGCCGCTGGCAACCAGGGTCCTGAAAAAGAAAAAATAGAGATTAAAAATAGCGGAAGAAGTTAGTGTGAAAAGAGGTTTTGACACTAACTTCTTTTTGTGTATATAATTAGAGTGTGTTTGAAAAAAACTTCCTGCAAGATGTGCGCCACAATTTGCGGGAGCTTGCGGAAATACTTTTTTAAACAGGTTCTAGGAAAAGGAGATGAAGGGAAAACACTATGAAGTGGAAATACATATTAAAAAGAATACTGATTGCCATTCCCACTTTTTTCGGAATTACCATATTGGCCTATTTTATTCTGAATAGGGTCAAATCCAATTGCTGCCTTTAGTTTTTTTCTCAGAGATGAAATGTGCACACGGATGGAATTGCTGAAGGAATTGACACTTCCGTCCCAGATGTGTTCCATAATTTCCTCCGGAGAAATGACTCGATTTGGATGAAGGAGAAAATATTCCAGAAGGCTGCTTTCTTTTCGGGTAAGAATAAGAGGGGTGCCACTTACAGAAGCCTCACGAGTTCGTGTATCGAAGGTAATGGCATTCCACTTCAGGCACACATCATTCTGAATAAATTTTCGTCTGGTGAGACTGCGGATTCGAGCCTCTAGTTCTTCAAAGTGAAAAGGCTTAGTAAGGTAATCATTGGCGCCAAGATCCAGCCCCTCTACTTTATCTTGGATCTGTCCTCTGGCTGATAAAATCAGAACCGGCGTTTCTTCATTTTCCATGCGGAACTGCCGCAGGATTTCCAGGCCATCCATGCCTGGAAGATTTAAGTCCAGAAGAATCA
>OLGB01000967.1_pt1 | contig 37032 bp, 31 predicted proteins | sample 1605691 | NCBI WGS metagenome assembly OLGB01 (sample SAMEA3888925, study PRJEB22519) | human gut metagenome | biome: human gut; feature: human-associated habitat; material: faeces | place: Denmark | collected 2010
ATAATTCTATAGGGGTGGTGCCAGGTAAGATTTTATCGTACCGGTGTTTTTCAAACGCGTACGGGCAGTTAACTGTCTTTGGGTGTGGAGTGGCGATGTTTGGCTACAAAAATAGGAGGTGCTTTTTGTGAAGTGTAATACTAAGAAAGTCGTAGGTATTATCAGTATAATTATTGTAGCTTTTGTAGTATTAACTGTGAATTGTAATTCCGCTTATGCGAAAAGACGTTTGAAGTTTTATGCGCCTTATCCGGCTGACAGCTATACAAGCCAGGCTCTTGAAGATTTAACTAAGATGATTAAAGAAAAGACGAATGGCGAAATAGACTTCAAGGTATTTCCCTCGGGACAACTTTGCACATACGAAGATTCAATAGAAGAGGTCAGGGCAGGAACGATTGACGCGTCGTTTACCTGGCTGACAAAAAGATATCATCCAAAACTTGATATCGGCAACCTTCCCGGACTTTGCACGAACGGATTTTCGGAATACGAACTTATGTTCCTTGACCCCACGTCGCCCTTTTGCAAACTCATTGAGCAGTATTCAAAGGAAGCTGGTTTTGTAAGCCTTGGCGGTTGGGTTGATCCTAGAATCGGATTTATCCTTAGTAAAACTCCGCAAAATGTTAAGGATAACACGAAAAAGAATGTTTCCCTGAGAGTTCCTGCTATGCCATCTGTCAGAGATATGGCTGGCGTAATGGGCTACAACACCGTAACGATGGATTATGCCGAAGTTTTCAGCGCGATCCAGACGGGACAGATAGACGGAGCTTCTAATATTCCGGCGGAAGACGCATATCTTCAGGCGCGCGATATGATCAAATGCTTTGACGCCAATAATATGGGATCGACGCCGGGGTGGTTGATTATCAATAAGGACCTGTGGAAATCTTTTGGAGACAAAAACCGAAAGATCGTTCAGGAGTGCATCGCGGTACAGTTGAAAAAATGGGTTCCCATTGCCAGGACTATTGAAGAAAAGTATGAGAAAAAACTTTCCGACCATGGAGTAAAGGTCATCAAATATTCTACCGAGGAATGCGTAAAACGCAGCGCGGAGGTCCGAGCCAAGGTATGGCCGAAATATGCCAGTGTCTACGGGCAGGATACCCTGAAAGTGCTTGAGCAAGCGGTCATTAATAATCAGAAAAAACTCTCTGGTAAATAAAAAATACTATAAAGCGTCAGACGTCTGTTCTGCAAGGCACATATTGCGGAACAGATGCCTGACGGGAAACGGATGGTGACGACGGCAATGCGGGATGTAATTAGGTGTTGGCTGGATAAATTACAAGCTTCGTTGTTCTGGATTTCGCTTTTAAAAATACAAGAATTTATCCTCTTTCTTACAAGTTGTATGATGATTGGTATTCTTGGCGCAGTTGTGATATGCCGTTATGTGCTTAGAGTGGACCTCTTTGGATATGACGAGATCGTGATGATTTCGGCGTTTTGGATGTATTTTATCGGCAGTTCTTATGCTATGGAAAAACGCGGGCATGTCAGAGCAGATATTTTAGAAAGAGTGCTTCCGCCAAAAGGTAAAAAGATACTTCGCATATTCGCCGGTTTACTTCAGAGCGTTGTTGCGATAGAGACGGTAAACCTTTCTGTTGCTTATATCGTCAATGGATTTAAAATCTGGCCGACGACATCCGCCTGGGGACTTCCGCTGATGACGTCGATGAGCGCGGTAGCAGTTGGTTTGGTGCTGATGGCTTTCTACGTAATAGTACAGCTTTTGGAAGAGATAACTACGCCAGTACCTGATTCTGCGGCTGAGAAGGGAGAACTGTAACGATGCTTCCATTTGCGGTGGTGGTTATAATTTTTGGTTTGCTTATAGGAATGTATCTTCCGTATGTTTTTGTATTGGCGGCTCTATTTTTAATACATTCGATAGGGTATGAGGACAGCTTCCTTATAAAATATGGTTACAGTGTTTGTAACTCATTGGTTCTGCTCTGTGTCCCCCTCTTTATCGCCGTTGGGCTTGTTATGGAGCGGAGCGGCATTGGCAAGTGCCTCGTTAATTTTGTCGGGATATTTGTAGGGCGTATAAAAGGTGGCCTTGCGGTAGTTGCGGTAGTCGCCTGCGCAGCTTTTGGTTCGATCGCTGGAAGCAGTCTTGCGACCCTTTCTTGCATAAGCAGTATAATGCTTCCCAGATTTGAGGAAAATGGTTATCCTAAAGCTTATGTCGCTACGCTTCTTACAAGTGCTTGTCCGCTTGGCCTGCTCATACCGCCAAGCGCTCACATGATACTTTATTCGTGGGCGGGGCGTCAGCCTCTTCTCGCATGTTTCCTTGCTACGGTTGGCCCTGGGATAATGCTCGTAATACTTCTTTCTACGGTCAGTTTGATTATCTTGAGAAACGATCCTAATATAAAAGTGCGTCCAAAGATACCTGCAAAAGATTTTATCAAAATGGCTAAAGATGATACCGCGGCCGCCATTCCAGCGCTTCTGATGCCGGTTATCGTTTTAGGAGGGATATACAGCGGAACCTTTACTCCGACGGAGGCGGCTGCGGTTGCGATAATATATTCCATTCCTGTAGGTTTTTTTGTCTATAAACAACTGACAATAAAAAAACTATATCACACATTTGTGGAGACCGCTTCAACTACTGGCGTGATTATGGTGATGATTTTCTGCGTCATGATGTTAAGCCGCATATATATTATGGAAGATATGCCCGGAATGATCGCGGATTTCCTGAGAAGCTTTTCCGATGATAAAACTATAATTCTTCTCGGCGTGAATATTGTGGTTCTCATCATGGGTATGATAATGGACGACACGAGCTGTCTCCTTCTGGGAACTCCGATTTTACTGCCGGTGGTTCAGAGCTTTGGTGTCGATCCGATCCATTTTGCCGCGATAATGGGCGTAAATGTGGCGATCGGACTGCTGACACCACCAACAGCGCCGGCTCTCTACTTTGGTATTCAGGTCACAAGGACCCCGCTTTCCGCGATGCTGAAACCAAACCTGATTTTGCTGATTACATGTTGGCTGCCAACTCTTATAGCGGTCACTTATTTTCCTGACTTAGCTCTGTGGCTGCCGCGGCTGGTGCTTGGTAATTAATTAAGGCAGTATCAATAATAGTAATGGGCCGTATTTCCAGTTAAATGGCATGGGGCGGCCCTTTCATTGTAGGATATGGGTTGCTTGCACAAAATACAGTGTATTTAATCTTATGATAAAATAATTTTATAATTTTTATATTGAAAAAATACTTTCAATATGATATGATGAATCCGTCAATGAATTATAGGTAATAGACAGAGTAAACAGTGGATTCAGGAGAAGTATTTTAAAGGCGCATGCCTTGAAGTTGGAGATAATCGTTGGAATAACATTTTAATCTAGCGGTGCTTTTCCTGCTGAGGCGAAAAATAAGGAGGCTTTTATTATGGCTAAGAAATACATGAAAAGAATAGCATATTTAAAAGACAGAGTGATTAATACGCGTCCGGAGGTCGATCTTGAGCCGGCGGTGTTACTCACCGAGAGTTTTAAAAGTACCGGCGGGTTACCATGGGTACTTCGTAAGGCAAAAGGTGTCAAGCATCAGTGCGAAAACAAGAGCGTCACGATTTGGCCGCGGGAACTTATCGTTGGTTGTTCCGGCGCTAAAATCAGAGGTGGAATCGTTTCTGCCGACAGTTGCTGGTCGGTGCTGGATGATGAACTTGAAACTATAAGTACGAGACGTTATGATCCGTTCTTTATCTCAGAGCAAGAAAAAGAAGTATTCCGTAAAAATATAAAACCTTTCTGGGAAGGACGTTCTGTCTTTGAAGAGTGGCTTGCGCAGATACCGGAAGATGTCAAAACGCTTAAGGACAATGGCGCGATCTTCATAGACCGTAAATTTGTCCGTGGCTGGGGCGAAGTCACCGCCGGTTATACCGACGTTATCAACGAAGGTATACTATCTATCTGCCGGCGCATAAAAGAGAAGATGGAGGGGCTTGACACTACGCTCCCCGGCGATTACGAAAAGGAGATATATTACAAAGCCCTGCTGGCCTCCGCCGAGGGCGTCATCGCGCTTGCCTGCCGTTATTCCGCGGAGGCCGCGCGCCTTGCGGCAACGGAAGAAGACGTTGAACGGAGGGCGGAGTTGCTGGAGATATCGCGGATATGCGCAAAGGTGCCGGCCCACCCTGCGGAGAGTTTTTACGAGGCGATCCAGTCTGCCTATCTTTATCATATCGTGATCGTTATGGAACAGAACGCTGCTAGCTACAATATGGGCAGGATGGACCAGTATCTCTATCCCTTCTACAAGGCGGATATAGAGGCGGGAAAAATAACCGAAGATAAAGCGCAGGAGTTGCTGGACTGCCTGTGGGTCAAACTGTCAGAGCCGTGTCTGTTTCAGGATCGTGTTTCCGCGCAGTTTTCCGCCGGTTACCCCATGTTTCAGAATATATGTGCCGGCGGCGTAGATCATACTGGCGGCGACGCGGTGAATGACGTTTCCTATATGCTTTTGCAGGCGACGATGGACGTTCAGCTCTACCAGCCGTCACTTTCCGTCAGATACAGCATGTCCAAGAACCCCAACAGCTTCCTGAAAAAGGTTGTGGATTTGATAAAACTGGGCACGGGTTTCCCGGCGTTTCACTGTGATGAAGTTGGTACGGCGATGATGATGAATAAAGGAGTCCCTCTGCGTGAAGCCTATAACTGGAATCCCTGCGGCTGCGTTGAAACCAATCTTGAGGGCAAAATGTGCGGTTTCACAGCATTTGCAGACCTCAACCTCGGTTCGATGGTGGAGCTGGCGTTGCTGAACGGCGTATCAAGAAAGTATGGACGTTTTATCTCGCTTGAGACAGGCGATCCAACGGAATTCAAAACTTATGATGAGTTCGAAGCCGCTGTTAGGGAGCAGATAAATTACGGTATAAGATGTCTTGTGAAGGGGAGTCACATTGTCGACTATGTGAGTAAGAGAAGGCCAGTTCCCACTCTTTCGCTGACGCACCGTGAATGTGTGGATAACGCCGTCGATTATACGGACGGCGGCGCGAAGTATCATGTTGGCAACGGCATTGATATGATTGGTGTCGCCGATCTCATCAACAGCCTCGCAGCGGTGAAGGCGCTGGTCTTTGATGAGAAAAAGCTCACAATGCGCCAACTGCTCGATGCTATGGCAGATAACTTTGTGAATGACCTTGAGGTACATAAACTCTGTCTGAACGCTCCTAAATATGGCAACGATATCAGTTGGGTGGATAAGATGGGGGCTGAGCTCTTTACCTATATCGCAGACGAGATCGAAAGCTATAAGAGCCACATGGGAACGATGAGCCCCGGGATTCTGCCAGTTTCCGGCAATACGCCATTCGGCCTTGAAGTCGGAGCACTGCCTTCAGGCAGAGTTGCCTGGAAGCCGCTAAGCGACGGACTGAGCCCGATGTGCGGCACGGATATAGAGGGACCGACCGCGATACTTCGTTCGATATCAAAAATACCGCATGACCGTTTTATGCAGGGGACCCTGCTGAACATGAAGATCATGCCGGACTTCCTTGACAGCAGAGAAGGGGTTTCCGCAATGATGAGCTTGCTGAAGGGACTCTGCTCGCTCGGAGTCTTTCATGTGCAGTTTAACGTCGTGGATCAGGAAAAACTTCTTGACGCCCAGAGACATCCTGAAAATTATAAAGGGCTGCTCGTGCGTGTCGCCGGCTACACGGCCTTCTTTGTTGAGCTGGATAAAGATGTTCAGGATGACATCATTGCCAGAACGACTATCGCCGATGTAGCTTAAAGAGCGGGAGGAACGTATTTTCATGTCGGCTCCGGGGAAAGTTCTGCGCATCGAACGTTCTTCAAATAAAGACGGTTTTGGCCTGCGTACTGTCGTATTTCTTAAAGGCTGCCCGTTGCGCTGTGAATGGTGTTCCACGCCGGAATCGCAAAGCGCGCTCTTTGAGGTGGGCTTTTTGCGTTCACTGTGTACAATGTGCGGTAAGTGTGCTGTAAATTGCCCCCACGGGTTGATTAAATATGATGCGGCGCTTGGTATCGGTGCCGAACCTCTTAACTGTACTGGCTGTGGCCGCTGTAAGGCGTCCTGCCCTCAGGACGCCGTGCGGATATACGGTAGGGAAATGTCGTCGGACGAGCTTATGGAGGAGATTACAAAGGATGACGTTTTTTTTCACCACGGCGGCGGTGTCACTTTGAGCGGCGGAGAAGTGTTCTCTCAGCCTAACTTTGTAATGGATATATTAAGTAAGTGCCATGACTTTGGAATAGATGTTACTATAGAAAGCTGCGGTTTTGCGAAATGGGAGACAGTCAGCCCGATGCTTGATTTCCTTTCCAGCATCTTCATTGACGTTAAGGTGATGGACTCGGCAAAACATGAACGTTACACCGGAGTCAATAACGCCTTGATTCTGGACAATATTTCGCGAATCGACCGTACTGGCAAGACAAAGATAACTGTCAGGGTTCCCTTCATTCCGTCTATAAACGATGATGTCGAAAACTTTGAGATGTTGGCCGCTTTTTGTTCAGGACTCAAAAACCTGCTGGCGATAGAGATCTTGCCCTATCACCGCCTTGGCTGGGAGACATACCGGAATTTAGGCAGGCCTGTGCCACTCCCGGAGGTATTTCCACCGCGGCGCAGGGACATAGAAGAGAAGGTTTTTCCGCTTAATAAGCTTGGAAATGCTGCGGTCCGCATAGGATAGAGCCAAGTATCGTAAAATAGACTTAAGTACCGCTTTCTTTCATTATAGATTTTAAGAAAGCGGCATTTCTTATTGACTTCAAAGATGAGCCACAGTATCATCTATATGCAACGGATCGTCAGAATTTTTTATAACATATAAGGGTGAATAACTGTATATGAGTATTAGCGAAAAGATTTTATCCATCTCCGCCACATTAAGTAAAAAACAGAATTTACTGGGAAAGTTTATTCTCGACAATATCTTTGATGTGGCCCTCATGAACGCACCGCAGATCGCCAGGTCGGCCGGCGTCAGCGAGGCCACCCTTACCCGTTTTGTCTACACGCTGGGGTTTAACAGCTTTTCAGAATTTTTGCTGGAACTTCGTAAGGAGACGATAAACAGCAAGGGCATCCAGTTTCGTCAGGAGCCTTACTCCGAGTCTAACGACCTGATCTACCGCCGGATATTTGATATGGAGATGGACTTGATGAAAGAGACGCTCAACAATATCAACCCGACAACCTTTGACAAAGCAACCGTTATGCTTTCCGAATGCGACCACTTGCTTCTTGTTGGAGGCCCGATTCACTATTTTCTGACCCTGTATGCGTTCAATTTCATGTGTGCTTTTCGCGATAACGTCCATATTGTACGACAGGTGGATATGTCATTTATTTCTTTGTTGGGAGCAGTCGGCCCAAAGTCGGCCGCGCTCGTCTTCAGCTACCCCCGTTATTCAAGTGAAGTACAGAGGATAACGGAAGTGCTTGCTGAGAAAAGAGTTCCGATAATAGGCGTTACCGACAGCCGGCTGTCACCGATCGTTCCGTTGTCCCATCTGACTCTCATAACGCCTCAGAAATATGTGATACTTGCGGATGCGAATGCCTCTGCCCTGACGATGATTCACGCGCTGATGGTCGCCATGTACAGAAAACACCCTGATATGATAAAAGAAAAGCTCGAAGAATACGAGAGGAACGTCCTTGCCGCCGATATGTTTGTATGCAAGGACTATAACTTCGTTAAAAAGCTATAGATGCCTTATCGCTTGGGTGCGGAAGAGCGTTGTACCAGACTAATGAAAGCCTGCATCTGCGGGGTGACGAACTTATTTTTGTGATAGACCAGCTGGCTCCACAGATTTATTATGTTATACCTAACATCCAACACTGAAAGCTCACCGTCTGCGACGCTTTCGTGAAGGACATAGTCTGGCATGAAAGATACTCCCATCTCTTTTTTCAAAAGGCGCAGCACGACCTCCAGGTTATCGACTTCCAGTATGGGGAGCAGCTCTATATCATTTTTTGCGGCCTCATTGTCAAGCTCCCGTCTGTAAATAGCATCACGTTCCGTGAGGATCAGCGGCTCTTTGGCGACCTCGGCAAGAGGAATGTCCTTTTTTGCGCAAAGCGGGTTAGCCGGGCTGGTCACGAATTTCAGGCTTACGGGTGAGGTACAGGCACGCACGCAGTCCTTATGATAGATAGCGTTGTCCAAAAGGTAGATGATGTCAAGCTCGTTTTGCCTCAGCATTCGATAGAGAGCCGCGCCGGTTGCTGATTTGATCTCAATTTTTACATCCGGGTACATATGGTAATATTGCGGGAGAAGATCCGCTATCCTCCAGACAAACAAAGACTCCAGTACGCCCAGCCGCAGTGTGCCGGTAACGGAGCCGGCTGTATCCCTGAGAGACATTGTTTGGGCCTCCAGGTAAAGAAATTGGTTCGCATACCCAATAAATGCCTCGCCTTTTGGGGTAAGAGAGACTCTTCGTCCTATGCGATCAAAAAGCATAAAGCCCAGCTCGCTTTCAAGCTGCTTTATCTGTATCGTGACCGTAGATTGAGAATATCCGAGCTCGTTCGCCGCCTTTGTAAAGCTGTTGAGTTCGGCCACCCGAAGGAATGTGTTTATGTTTTTTAGCTCCATAGGCCCTTTTCTCTCCCGCAGTATTAAGAAATATGAGGATACAACCAGATTTTAGACCTACTGATTAAAGATATCAATACATATATTTAAAATCATTCATTTTACAAATCATTGAAATTTTTTATGATATAAAGAAGAAATAATTTCTTTAAAATATAACGAAGCATTGTCAATATTGATGCGGCAGGAGTGCGGCGAGGACATCGAGGACTTTATGCTGGCAGCCGCCACTCCAGGGTGTATAAATGAACTTGCGTGGAACGAAATGAAAGCTACCTCAGCCTATCTGCCATGGGGGACTCGCTGGAAAAGATCGGGAAATATTACCATCTGTAAGACTTCGTCGCAACCCGGGATTAATTATTATGGGACAATAAAAAGCTGAATGACTGCCGCCTGAGTGTATAATATCGCATATATAAAAAATGAGGTAGGTGCGGCAATGATCGGCAGTTACAATCAGTCTTTAGGCGTTTTTTGTGTTCTCTTTGCGCTTGCCCTTTTTTCAATGAAGGCCTCCGCCAGCGAAAACTATGAAGAGAAAGAGCTTGTCATCCTCGATACGGACATGGTGGAGCTATACGATGACGGCATCGCGATGCTGATGCTTACGGCCTCGCCGGAAATCGAGCTGTTGGGTGTAACAGTTGTGGCCGGCAACACGTGGGTGGAAGAGGGGACAGCCTATGCGCTGCGGCAGCTGGAAGGCGCCGGCCATGCCGCTTCCGTGCCGGTGGCGATGGGTAAAAACGCCCCGCTGAGAGAGGGGCGTCTCGGCAATATGAAAAAAGAGCGCGAACTCTTCGGCTTCGGCCGCGACGACTGGCAGGGTGCGGGCGGATATGCCAGGCCCGAATCGTGGCGCGCTGTCTACCGCGGCACTTATAAAGCGGAACCGACGTTTGCCCCGATCGAACAGCACGCCGTCGATTTCATCATCGAACAGGTTAAAAAATATCCCGGCAAGGTGACGGTCGCCGCTATCGGCCCCTGCGGCAATATCGCCGAGGCGGTGCGCAGGGCCCCGGAGATAATACCTTTGATCAAGCGCATTGTTTATATGGGAGGAGCCTTTTTTCAGGAGGGCAATGTGACGCCCGCCGCGGAATTTAACTGTTGGTTCGACCCCGAAGCGGCAAAGATCGCCTTTCGAAGCCATTTCAGGGAGCAGATAATCGTTCCGCTCGATGTCTGCGAAAAGGTGAAGCTCTCCGCCAAACGCTACGCCGAGACTGAAAAAAATATAAAAAACCCTATATTCAGAGAGATGCTGCGCCGTAATTTCCGCCATGAGAAATTCAAGGCGGACCCGGATTATGTCACCTATATATGGGACACGATCGTCTCCGCGATCATCATCGATCCCACGATAATCACAGAAGAGACGAGCCTGCCGGTCGACGTAAACGACAGCTATTCACTTTCCTACGGGCAGACGCTGGCCTTTAAAGGTGGCGTGCCGGAGGGAGCTCAAACGTCCCGCATCGTGCTCTCCGTAGACGAAGAAAGGTTATGGAAGATGGTGTTTGATAGCTTCAGAAAACTATAGTAATTTAAAGAAAACCCTTCGGACAGACAATTTTCTGTATGATAGTATATTTTTATTAAATAAATATTGCATATTTTATAAATAAGTTGAAAATATTTTTTCTACGGTTACTGGCGTAAAAAAGGCGATATACTACATATAATGAATTTGTTCGTATATTCACGAAGCTATAATATGTAGGAGGAAATAGTAATGAGTAATAAAAGTATAACGATCAAGGGAAATATGGCATATAAAGACAATACGATGGTGCTCGATTCTAAAGTGATCGTAGGTGGACTTATTGTTGTAATGGCCCTTGTTTTGCTGGCGTGTTTGCTGGGAAATGCGAATGTGGCGGTAAATCCGTTGGTCCCCAATAGGATATTCTAAAGGCGATTCGCAATAAATTTTGTCAGAATTATCTTTTTAGTTGCATCCTAGGCTTTTTTTGCAAATGCCTCCTGCGGCAAAGATAATAAAAAGGCGCCGGAGTTTAAGTGCTCTGTCGCCTTTTGCTATTATATAAAATTTTTTGTATTTTTAAATCGTTATGCAACTTTTTAATGATGCCTGCGGATATATGTCCTGCCGCTGTTTTCTATTAACTCGTATGTAATCATGTACATGGACTTTAGTAAAAGGTCCCGCCCATTTCCTATGCTGTATAATGCATGTAGCTTGCGGTTGAGAGGTAGTCATTTGACTTCTGAACTTGCACAGATTACGTTTTGCGTTGCTTCTATGTTCCTTTCTAAATAAGATGCGCTAATTGCGTTTTTGCTGGACGCAGCAATAAAAAATGTGGATACGGTGATATCGATTCTATGGGCGGTTCTTATCATTATACAAGGCCTGAAAACGGCTTCGCTTTCAGGCCTTGGGGTAGGTATTTTGTGGTATTGTCTTGCCTTGATTGCAGATGTCCTACGCAGCCTTCCTCTGCTCATCATTCAAATTGATTATGGTGTTTTCCTCAACCAGAGGGAAGAATTTTTTCAACGCGAAAAAAACCACCAGTCCCACAGAGTAAACAGCGCCGATGACGAGCATGGCCTGAAATATATTTTTTATGATCGATTCCATAACCGATACCTCCTTGAAAGATTTTTATTTCTTATTTCTTTATAATAAGAATAGGCTATTTGTAGACATATGTAAAACAAGGATTTATTATTATAAACATAAGTAACAGTTATTGATAAAGAGGTGATGGCGTATGGAAGCGGTAACCTGTCGTGTCTTACTGGAGATAGCGAAGAATGGAAACATTACAAAAACAGCACGGGTGCTTGGATATACTCAGGCAGGCGTGAGCTTCATGATAAAGAAACTGGAGGAGGAATGCGGCTTCCCACTGCTATTCCGTGAAAAAAGGGGTGTCAGGCTTACTCCCGAAGGGCTGCGGCTCTTGCCTATAATGCGCGAGATAACAAACTGGCATGACCTTTTCGAGCAGGTGTCTTTCGAGATAAGAGGGGCGAATACCGGCACGGTGCGCCTTGGGTGTTATCTGAGCGTCGCGGAGCATTGGCTGCCTGGTATTATTGGCCTTTTCAGCAGGGACTATCCCGAAATAGATGTGGAGATCATTGAGGGAGGAACATCGGATATAGAGCAATGGATCAAAGATAAGGATGTCGATATTGGTTTTCTCAGCGCGCGAAGCGGGCAGGATTTTCGTACCATATCGTTGAAAGAGGAGGCCATTCTGGCGCTGATGCCCATAGGTCACCCATTGGCGGAGCAGAGAACATTTCCGCTTTCGGCCTTTGGCGAGAATCCCTTTATTCTCTCGTTGTGCGATTATGACAGTGACTCATATAGTGTAGTTGAGGCGTATAAAAAGAAGTATCATTGTTTTCCGAAGATAAAGATATCCTCCGCAAGCGCGTACGCAACCATAGCGATGGTGGCTAACGGACTGGGTGTCAGTGTGCTTGCAGAGACGATGCTCAAGGGGCATTGTTCGAACGTCGTGGTGAAGGAGATATCGCCGGCCTTTTCAAGAAGGGTGATAATGGGTGTTCACCCGCAGCATGAACTTTCACCTGCCGCGGCAATATTCTTGGAATACGCGCGACGCGTTATCATGGAGAAGGAGTGAATCCTTTCATTGTAAGAGGGAAAGCATTATCTGTCGATTTGAGGCACAGCTTGCACGGCGGCTACGCGTCTGCCGGAATGGGCTTAGTTTCCGGCGGCAGGGGAATGACCAGGCTGATCGTAGTCCCGCCGCCCAAGTCAGAAACTATGTTCATATTGCCGCCAAAAGAATGCAGACGTTCTTTAATGCTGAAAAGCCCGATACCCGAGCTTGGGGATCTTTTATTTTTAATGAACCCAATGCCGTTGTCCTCCACGACGATTTGAACCTTTTTGCCGCCCCAGCGTATTTTTACAAAGACGTTTGTGGCTTTTGCGTGCTTTACAACATTGACCAGCAACTCATGTATCATCTGGTATAAGATGATTTTTGTGTTTTCGTCAAGACTGGGTTCCACGCCCTCGCATTTAAATGTGCAGTTCAGTCCCTGCTGGGATTTCAGGTGGTCGCACCTTGCCTCTATAGCTGCTTCAAGGCCGACTTCATATAACGACGGCGGGCTGATGTCGAATGTAAAGGAACGAACCTCCTGGATAAGCTTTTCCATCTCCGTGATCGCGTTTCTTACCTCGTTTTTGGGGCGCAGTCCGTCCCGTGTCTCTTCAAGCTTGCGGAGTGAGTGAAGCATTGAAACCATAGAATAACCTATCCTGTCATGCAGTGTCGTCGCTATCTGCCGTCGGGTCTTTTCTTCGGCTAAGACTAGCTTTGAAGTCAAATCTCTCAAAAGGCGTTCTTTTTTCTTTAAGGTCAAGGCGACTCTATGCCATTCCTCCATATCGCGAAAGATCAATACTACCCACCCAGGGATGGGCGAGAAGGTAAATAGCTGGTAAAAACCTGGAGCTACGCTGCTTTTCCCTTCAAAAAAACCAGATTTTTCACGCGGAGAGCCAATTGCCTGTATTTTAGTGCTGCCGGTCTCGGCTACCCGGATCATTAGGCCGCCCCAGTCTTCCTCGTCGCCTGCCCATACTGTGCTGTACATGCGTCCGATCAGCTCTTCTCTCTTCATTCGGTTGATCTTTTCATAGGCGTCATTGACTCTTACATAAACCAGATCTTTATGTGCCCCGTCCTTGCTTTCGACGATGCGGCAGATCGCGATGGGGTCGACGATGCTCTGGTAAATTGCATTCAGCACGAGTTCCTGCTCCTTCTCATTCATCAATATTCACCCATCCCTCCCGCATAGCAAATCGGGTTAGCTCGTTAAGGTTGCCGCATTCCAGTTTTTGCATGAGGTTTCTTCTATGCACGTCGACTGTGCTTCTGCTGATGCATAATTTTTCGCCGATGTATTTTGCGTCTTTTCCCTCTGAGATCAACGATAAAACCTCACGCTCTCTGGCTGATAGGATATTTAATTTTTCAGGAGAATCGGTGATGCTGAGTTTTTGGATATAATCTTTCATGAGCAGCGAGGTCACCTTCGGACTTAAATATATCTCTCCCGACATGACGATCTGTATGGCGAGGATCAATTCTTCAGGCTCCGATTCTTTTAGTGCGTACCCTTCGGCGCCGGCTTTTAATACTTCCAGTATCATCCGGCGATCCAGATGCATCGAAAGGATCAGGATCTTTATCTTTGGAAACTCTTTTTTTATGGTTTTTGTGACGTCAATCCCGTTTATTTCAGGCATAGTTATATCGATGACGGCAAGGTCCGGGCGTAGCTTTCGTATCTTTTCTACCGCCTCGCGTCCGTTGTTTGCCTTTGCTATTACCTCTATTTCGTTCGAAGAGCTGAGAAATTTTTCCATTCCTTCAAGAAACAACTTGTGATCATCCGCTATGACAATTTTGCTTTTCACCTTGAATCACTCTTTTCTGTCTCTCTAGTGGCAATGCTGTCCCGGCGCGTTTACGACGAATATATTATAAATTAAGTAGCGAGACGATACCACCGTTTATCCGGGGTAGAAATTTTTTGTAAGATTATTATTTTTTTATTTCATGTAATAAAGAAAAAACTTATTTGAAAGCTAAGATTCCGCTGATTATCTTTAAGATTTTTAATAATGTTAAAAAATGTTCTAATTCTTTATACTGTGTTTAGAAATACAGTGGAATTATAAAAAAATATTATAAACGGGAGAGTGTTCAATATGCGTAAAATGAAACTTGGTATTCACACGTACACCCTTCACATTAACGGTCTAGGGCAAAACTGGGGCTTTAAGGGCGAGTATTTCCCTAAGCGTATCAACCTGATGCAATTGATGGATCTGGCGGTCGAATGGGGGCTTGACGGGCTTCACATTACCGGCTGTGATCTGGAGACGAAGGATGACGCCCGCCTTGAAGAGGTGGCGAAGGCGGCAAAGGAACACGGTCTTTATTTGGAATATAATTTCTCGGTTGACGAGGAGTTTGACCCCAGGCTAAACGACAGCTTTGAAAACGCCGCCTATGTGGCGCATAAACTGGGTGCCGAGATCGCGAAAGTCAGCCTCGATATCAGAAGAGAGAGTCCTATTGTCGGCAGCAGTATGTGTCCTCACGTCATGAGTCAGCTTATGAAAATTCGTGACGATATCGTAGCGGCTCTGCCAGTTATTGAGAAGTACGGCGTCACCTTAGCGCTCGAAAACCACACGGAGATATTTATTGACGAACTCCTTTGGCTGGTAAATCAGGTGGACCATCCGCTTGTCAGGGTCTGTCTGGATACCATCAATTCTCTTGACGTCTGCGAATCACTGGATGACGCAGTGGACAGGCTTGTCCCCTATACAGTATGCGTGCATTTCTGCGACAATAAGATAGTCCGCGATCACCACGGTTTCCATTTTATCGGCGTGGCTCTGGGCGAGGGAGACGTTGACTGCCAGGGATATATAGACAAGATTCGTAAATACGCGCCTACCGACAGAATCAACTTCGAGGTGGAGTGGGATCTTGGAGACGATACTCTTGAGGCAGCCCAGGAAAAGGAGGTTGAAGCCTGTATAAAGAGTATCAAATACCTGAGGGACGTTCTGAAAATCGGGAGAGAGGACGAGATTCCAGGTATCTACGCGACGGAAATTTTTAACTAAGGGTTGTTATTATTTTTAATTCAAATTCCAAGGGGGAGATATTATGAAGAAGAGTTGGTTTTTTGCGTTGGTGTTGACGGCTGTTATTTGCATGGGCTCCTTTGAGACGGCGGAGGCTGCAAAATATCGCTTGGCCTCAATGTATGCGACTGATAACTACGTAGTTCGTGCTCTCACAAGGATGGCAGACAGAATCAGAAAACAGACAGACGGTAAGGTTGATATCGCTATTTATCCGTCAGACCAGTTGGGTAACTACGAGAGCTGCTATCAGGAGGTCATGCGCGGGACAATTGATATGATAGGCAACTATCCGTCATCAAGATTCAATAAAAAATTTGAATTGGGGTCCGTGCCTGGACTCACTCTCAGCGACGAGCAGGCGAAGAAGCTTTTATCGAAAGGCTCGCCGATGCATAAATTCCTTGAAAAATGTTACGATGAAAATGGCGTTGTCTACATAGGATCGTACCTTGACGCCATTATGTATTGCAATATAGGTAAGGGAAGAGAGATCAGAGACCCGTTTGCGATTGGAGATAAAAAGGGGTTGACTGTTCGCGTTGTTCCTGTTGCCGCGTGGCGGGCTTTTTATACGAATATGGGGTATTCCGTCGCCACGATTCCATGGGCGGAAATCTTCTCTTCAATTCAGACCGGTATCATCGATGCCGATACCGGCATGAACACGGAGCAGGCGGTCGCGTCTATGGGGGAAATCCTTGGCGCGCATGTTCAGTACCAAGGTGCGTCTGTCGTTGTTGTAAATGATTTTTGCATCAGCAAGAAAACATGGAACAAGTTTGACGACAAAGTAAAACAAATTATCATCGATGCGTTTGAAGCCGAACGCGAACAGGAATGGAAAGACTCCATCGGCGCGTACTATCGTGACCTGGAAACAATGAAGATAAAATTGGGGATGAAGGTTTACAAACCCACCCCGGAACAGGTCAAAGCTATTCACGAGGTAGCGGTCAAATATTGTTGGCCAGCGGCTGAAAAAGTTGTCGGTAAAGACATTTTTAAAGAAATCAACACATTTTTGGGCAACGATTAACTGAAAACCTTTACAGGGAGCTCTGGATAAAGACGGATTTTGTACGGAGCTCCCTTTGTGTACGTGAATCTGACGAGACGCTTTTGCACAGGGAGAGGAGTGATTGCATGTATTTGGAAGAGAGGATACAAAAGACTTGGGCCTGGGGGGCGATGCTGAAACTCCAGCGGTTCTTGGCCGCACTGTCGACGGTAATCGTTGTTTTTGAATTAGGCATTGTCGTTGTCTGCCGTTACGTTTTTGAAATCAATGTGTTAGGTTATGATGAAATTATCCTTATAGGAGCGTATTGGATGTATTTCATCGGAAGCTCTTATGCAACTTGGGAAGAGTCTCATGTTTCTGCGGACGTGCTTTCTATTTTTGTAGCAGCGCGGGCGCAAAAGAGGCTTTCTTTATTTTCAAAAGCTGTGCAGGTGGCTGTGGGGATACCTATGGTTATTCTGTCGTTTGATTTAGTACGTTGGGATATATTGATCGATCCAAGGACCATCGATTGGGGCATTCCGTACCTCATTCCGCACATGGGCATATTTGTAGGATTTGTTATGATGTTGTTCTACAACGGGGTTTACCTGCTAAGAGATTATCACTGTGTTAAAGATTTTAAAGATAGATAATGCCTTGTGTGCGCACCTGACTTATTAGTGATTGGAGTGAAAAAGAATGGCATCAATTGGAATCGCAATGGTGTTGGTAATCATTTTAATAATAACGGGCGTGCCGATTATGTACGCCTTTATGGCAGCCGCGCTCGGCTTGGTGGTACTTTTAGGCCTGGACCCGAGCTTTATAATATCCTACGGATATGACAGCACAAACGCGGTTGTCCTCTTGTGTGTCCCTCTTTACGTCTGTGTCGGTACTATAATGGCAAAAAGTAACATCGGGGCTGCGCTGATCAACTTCGTAGACCTGTTTGTCGGGCGTATCAGAGGGGGGCTGGGAATTGCCGGCGTTTTCGCCTCTGCTATTTTCGGCGCCATTTCCGGCAGTACTACGGCAACATTGACCTGCATCGGCCCCATCGTAATCCCGAAGATGATTGAAGACGGTTACCCGCGCGGCCACGCCGCAGCGTTGATTACAAACGCCTGCCCGTTGGGATATTTTATCCCGCCCAGCGCGTTGATGATTATCTTCGCATGGTCCGCCCGCCAGTCTATATTAGCCTGCTTTCTGGCAACGGTCATCCCCGGAATTATTCTCGCCACATTGCTCTCTGTGACAAACGTTGTGATGCTCAGGAATGTTAAAAATTTAAAAAGCGAAGAGAAGATTCCTTCGTCAGAGATAGTAAAAGAGGTTTGCAGCCGCGTCAAGTGGAGTGTTCCCGCGATTTTGATGCCCGTTATAATTCTGGGTGGCACCTACTCCGGCGTCTTTACGCCTACGGAATCCGCAGCTATCGCAATATTCTACGCGGTGCCGGTAGGGATGTTTATTTATAAGAAACTGACGTGGAAAGTTCTCTATGAGACACTGGCGGATGCGGCGACCACAACCGGAGTCATTATGGTGATGATTTTCTGCGTTATGGTTCTTTCCCGTATTATGGTAATGCAGGACCTTCCCTCCGTTATTACGGAGTTCCTTCGTTCAATATCTGACAGTAAGTATGTCATCCTGCTATTTATCAATATTGTTTTGATAATATTGGGAATGATTATGGATGACACGAGTTCAATGCTTTTGGCAGTCCCCATCTTGATGCCGATTGCGAAAAGCTTTGGTGTCGATCCCATCCACCTTGCGGCGATTATGGGCATGAACCTGGGGCTGGGGCTTATCACGCCGCCGTGCGCGATGATGCTTTATTTTGGCTCACGTGTTGCAAAAGTTCCAGTTGCGGAGATGATGAGACCGACGCTGATATTTATTTCTTTCGCGTGGCTTCCCACTCTAATACTAACAACCTATATCCCTGCATTATCTCTTTGGCTGCCGCAAATGATACTTGGAAAACTGTAAATTGAGAGCAGCCAGGGCCAGTAGAGATAGGCCGTTGGTTCTCCGGAGGCATGCGTTCCTGTGTAATAGAATGTGAAGCGTGATCGACAATTCTCCCCGGTCTTTTTTGAATACCATAACGCCCATATAGGTCAATACCGCCCGTTTTTGACCATTTGGTATTCAAAAAAGACTTTTATGCAACAAAATACTGAAAGATTTGCCATTGTCATTTTATTACTAATGTTTCTTGAAGGGATGTCTTATCTTATTCCGTGTGCGTAAGGCACCTATAGCTTTTCTTCTATTTCCACTAGGTCCTCGTCTTTATTCACATAATAATCTGTTCCGCGGACAAAGGCGTTGTATTTTTCGGTGTTTTTTATGGCCAGTTTTTTGTTCCTTAAACAAACTCCAAATGTCAGGGCGTGGATCAGCGCCATGTATGGCGCATTGGAATCTATATAGGTGATGTACTTCTCGGGCACCTGTAAAAATACCTTACAATAGGGAACGATTGGCGAAAGCAGAGAGTTGGAGATGCCGATTATCGGGATGTTATTGTCGCCGACGATCTTAATGAGCTTTTGTGTCTCTGTAGGGTAACGCGGGGTCGTAAAAACCACGCAAACGGCGTTGTCCCTCATGGAACGAATTAGCGATTCTTCCGCTAATCCCAGCTTTTCCGCAGCGTAAATGTCCGACTTGATCACCTGAAGGGCAAAATGCATCGCCCTTATGCAGCAGGTGTTTGCTCCGCAACCGACAAGAAGCACTTTAGGAGCGTTGTATATCATATCGATGGCACGTTGGAAATCGTCATTGTTTAAATTTGCAAGAGTATCTGTCATGACCTGCATCTCCATGGTGAAAATCGCCTTGCATATATCTCGAGGAAATATATATTGTCCGGCGCTGATGTCAAAGGCCTTCATTTGAGATGCGGCCTTTTGCTGTGTGCTAAGCTCCGCTCGGAGAGCCGTCATGAATTCTGGAAAGCCCTTATATCCCAGGCGAGAGACAAAACGTACCACCGTCGTTTCGCTGACACCAGCCATTGAGGCAAGTTCCGTCATGGTAACGTAGGCGAGAGCAGTGTAGTTTTTTTCTATATATTGCGCCAGCTTTAATTGTTTGGGAGACAGGCTGCCGCTGTTCGCCGCGATTCTTTGAAGCATCCGGATAGTGGTGTTTTTCGCCATGCAAATCTCCTTAACTAACAATCGTTACGTTATTTAATATCCTTATAATACCCTTTGTCAAGGGAAAAATAAGCAGTTGCGTATATATTAATAGTCTCTTTTGTTTCAAAAAGAATAAAATAAATAAAAGAAGAATATTTTTCTTTTTTAATTTTTAGTAATTGACAAAAATTCTTTTAATGAGTATGATGCTGTCAACCGGTATTTCAGATAATCCCATGGGTAGTAACGTTAGTTTAGTTGTGGTGTCATAATTGCAAAAAATTAAATAGGGGGAGAGCGTCTATGGAGAATACCACATTGAATCTAATAGTTCTTCTGGTCTATATGGGAGGGCTTATGGGCTTTGGTATGTATCAGGGAATGAAGGTGAAAAATACTACGGACCTTAATATGGGCGGTCGAGCGGTTCCGGGATGGGCCTGTGCTCTTTCTGAGAGAGCGACAGCGGAATCAGCTTGGTGCCTTGTCGGTTTTCCCGGCTTTGCGTACGGCAGCGGTCTTGTTTCGATATGGGTAGCGATAGGGCTGGCGCTTGGCAATATCGTGGCATGGACGCTTCTTGCCAATAAAATGAGGAAAGAGGCCGATAAATACGACGCTCAGACGTACGTGGACTGGATAGTTAAGCGACACAGAAAGAGCAAGGCTGTAACGGCGATTCGGCTTTTTGGCAGCTTTGTCGTCATCTTTCTCTTTGCATTTTATGTTGAAGCGCAGGTTATCGGCGGCGGAAAGACGCTGCATACCCTTTTTGGCCTCCCCGTAGCGGTGGGTATAGTTCTTACGATGGTAGTTATAATCCCCTATACGGTTTGGGGCGGTTTTCAGAGCGTTGTATATACTGACTGTGTCCAATCGATTCTCATGATATTTACCCTCATAGTCGCTCCGGCTTACGGGCTTTACTATATCTCGGTCACCCCTGGCATGTACGCCAACTCCGTTATAGAAGCACTGAGGCTTGCTGGCCCCGCTTATCTTGACTGGACGGCCGGGGCTAAGGGGATATTTGCCGGATTTATGATTGCCAGCAACTTTGCCTGGATCATCGCCTATCTCGGAGGCTGTCCCCATCTTACGGTGCGTTTCATGGCCATGAAGGACGAAGCGGCGTGGAAGATGGGCCGAAATATCGCCTGTGTGTGGACGGTGCTTGGATACAGCGGCGCGATCCTTATCGGGCTTGTGGGGCTTGCCATATTCGGCCCGGCACAAATTAATGACGCGGAAATGATAATGCCTCTTGTGGTTCTCAAGATATTTAATCCTCTCCTTGCCGCGATATGCGTGACCGGAGCCATCGCTGCGATGCTTTCCACAGCAGATTCTATGCTCATCGTAACCTCTTCGGAATTTTCCGAGAATATACTGAAGCCAGTTATAATGAAAGGGAAGCACCTTGACCCTAAAAAAGAACTCTTTATATCCCGCAGTGTAACTGTCGTTGTCGGTTTCGCGGCTCTTGCTATGGCTTTCCTGCTGCCGGCAAATATGGTCTATTCGATAGTATCGTTCGCGTGGGCCAGTATGGGCAACCCGTTTGCGGTCGTGACCTGTATGACTTTGCTTTGGGATAAATATACGGGGACTGCAGCGCTATGGACGATGGTATTTGGTTTCTTCGGCACCGTGCTATGGCAGATATCTCCGATGAACGCGATTCTTGACGCGCGTTTAATGGGAGTGTTTCCTGCGCTTCTCGCGGCGTACTTTGTTACTAAGATGACCTATGGACATGATGAAGTTGAATCCGCGGTAAAATAAAAAATTACGCTCGTGCATTATGGTGGCTGTGGCAACGGATGCAAATTCGTAACACAGCCATCATTATAATTCTATCAGGTTTAAAGAGTCGCTGATGTAATATTGACATTCTTTTGAGTAGTTATCATAAGCGGTTATTCTTTTGTTGATGTTCTTTTTGTCTTTTAAGAGGAGAGCAAAGAGAAAAGAGTGTATCATGGCCATAAACGCGGCGTTAGAATCAATAAAAGTTATATACTTGACGGGTATCTCAAAAAACAGATCGCACAGCGGAGTGATTGGCGACAAAATGGAATCAGAGAAACCGATTATTTTTGAATTGCCCTGTGCTTTGATCTTTTCCAGGATGAACTGAGTGTTTTTTGGATATCGTGGCGTGGAGAAAACGATGCATACCGAATTTTTTGGTATATCCTGGATAATGCTGCCCTCGGCCAAGTCGGCTTTCTTGATTGTTTTTACGTTAGGACGCATTATCTGGAGCGCGTAAGCCATTGCTTGGGAACAGCAAACATTAGCGCCGCAGCCGAGGATGAACACGCTATGCGCCTGGTGCAGCAAGTCCACGGCCTGAGAATGTTTGCGCATGTCTATCTTGCTTAGCGTGTCTTTGATAACTTCAATCTCAAGAGTAAATATCGCTCGGCAGATGTCTTCAGGAAATTGATAATTTTTTTGTTTTAGGTCGAACATATCCATAGAATGCTTGGGAACGGCATTTTTATCGATCTCACTCCTTAGGGCTATCATAAAGCTGGGGAAGCCGTTGTAGCCGAGTGAGGCTACGAATCTTAAGATAGTTGTCTCACTGACTTTGCTTTCATGGGCTATATCGGCCAATGTACTGTAAGCAAGCCGCTGGTAATTGCTGACTATGTATTTTGCCAATATTGACTGTTTACGTGTCAATGTGTCATTTTTTACCGCGATACGCTGCATCAGGGATTTTGTTTTTTTCTCGGCCATTCCATGAGCCTCCTGGAGTTTTATTAATAGGTATATTTAATGTTGTTATTCAAAATATGTCAATGATCGTTTTTTATTTTTAAGGTCGTTCTAGTAATAGCAATGGCTAAATGATTATAGAGGAGAATATTTTTCTTTTTTTAAAAATAATGATTGACAATATTCTATTTATATTATAACCTAGTCTCATCAAGTTTTAAGAATAATAAATATGTTTTTTTACCTACGTTTTACTTTTTGTAGTGGTTCGGTATGGTTAAGTAATACACCTACAGCAAGGAGAGTGAGGATAAGTGCAGCTAATAAGCCAGCATCCCGTATTGACGTACCAGCACGGGAAGAAAGTCAAGTTCAGCTTTGACGGTAAGGAGCTGGAAGGATTTGAGGGGGAGCCGATAGCGATGGCCCTGCATGCGAACGAGGTCTACATCTACAGGGTGACGCCTGAGATGGAACGCCCAAGAGGATTCTTCTGTGCGATTGGCAAGTGCAGCTCCTGTTTTATGGTGGTCGACGGTGTTCCAAATGTCAGGACATGTGTCACGCCCCTCAGAGAGGGAATGAAGGTCGAGACCCAAAGGGGCAAGGGCGCGATCCCGATGAAGGAGGAGGCTTAGGCGATGGCTGGAATCAAAACCACGGATCTTCTTGTAGTAGGCGGCGGCGCGGCCGGGCTCTGCGCAGCCGCGGAGGCGGCCTCATACGGAGCCAGGGTCACTGTGCTTGAGAGCGACCTTCATCTTGGCGGACAGCTTGTCAAGCAGACACATAAATTTTTCGGCAGCAAGGACGAACACGCCGGAACACGCGGCTATAAGATCGCAGACATTATTCTCGATGAGATCAAGGAATACGGCGATAAGGTCGAAGCATATACGAACACCGCCGCCGTCGGCTATTACAAAAATGACGGCATCGTCACCGTCATGAGGGGCGAAGAGGAGTATTTCAAGATCAAGCCGAGGAAGATGGTAATGGCGACCGGCGCGCAGGAACGCATCATCCCCTTCCCGAACAACGATATCCCCGGAGTCTACGGGGCGGGGGCGGTACAGACGCTGATGAATGTTTACGGCGTCGTCCCCGGAAAGCGCGTTCTGATGATCGGCGCGGGAAATATCGGCCTCATCGTCAGCTACCAGCTCATGCAGGCGGGGGTTGAGATCGCCGCGGTGTTGGAGGCGTTGCCGAAGATCGGCGGTTACTGGGTGCACGCGGCGAAGATCCGCCGGCTCGGAGTCCCCATCCTTCTGAGACACACGATCAAGGCGGCCCTTGGCACGGAGATCGTCGACGGCGCGGTGATCCAGGATATCGATACCGGAGAGCTTTCACACATCGAATGCGACGTCATCTGCCTCGCGGTGGGTCTCACGCCGACGAACGAAATGCTTTGGCAGGCCGGCTGCGACATGAAGTTCATCCCGCAGCTCTGCGGGCATGTCCCGATGCGCGATCCCAAGCTCCGCACCAGCCATCCCGACATCTGGATCGCGGGAGACGCGGCCGGCATCGAAGAGGCCAGCGCGGCGATGGTCGAAGGCCGTATCGCGGGGTTGGCCGCGGCGGAAGCGCTTGGCTTTGACGTAGACCAAAGCCGGTTCGGCGAGTATCAGGAACGTCTTAATTCTCTGCGCAGGGGCGAAGCCGGCGAGAAGATCCGCAGCGGCCTTGCGCTGGCTCAAGTTGCAGACTGGGGTGATGAGTAATGGAGAGAGAAAAACTCTTTAACAGCGGCGTCCTTACCTGCGAATGCAAAGGGGCCGTGCTTCCTCCGAAGGAACTGTGGGAGAACAAAAAGGGAGGGCTGGTCATCATGGAATGCCCCCAGCGTATTCCCTGCAATCCCTGCGGCACCAGCTGCCCCACGGGAGCGGTGAAGCCTTTTGCCGATATCAACGACAATCCGGAGATAGATTACAGCAAATGTACCGGCTGCGGACTATGCGTAGCGAAATGCCCCGGGCTCGCCTGTTTTGTGATCGACCTTACATTCGCGCCGGGCAAGGCGCTGATAAAGATGCCGCACGAGATGCTGCCGGTCCCCGCGAAGGGAGACAAGGTCTCCTGCCTGAACAGGGTTGGGGAGATCGTCGCCGAAGGTATCGTGGAAAATGTAGTCGAACCTTTGAAAGATTCAACCAAAGTTTTGCATGTCTCGGTCGACAAAGAGTATGTCGGCCAAGTGCGTGCGGTCAGGGTGGTGAAGTAAATGTCTTGCTGCTGTGGTCATGATCACTCGAAAGTGGATTTTGAGAAGATGGAAGAAGATATCGTAATTTGCCGCTGCGAGGAGATAACCCTCAAAGAGTTACGCGAATGGATACCGCGCGGCTACGATACCTTTGACGAGCTGAAACGCCTTCTCCGCGTGGGAATGGGGCCTTGTCAGGGGCGCGGATGCCGGGATATCATCCTGCGCGAGATCTCCAGGATGACCGGGGTCCCGGTCTCGGAAATCCCCGCCGGGACGATCCGCCCTCCCGTGAAGCCGATAAAGAGCTCGCTGACCGCTCATATTAAAGGAGGGGACTTCGAATGACCTGGAAGAGAACGGCCGACGCCGTAGTGGTCGGCGGCGGCATGATGGGAATGGCGACCGCCTATTATCTTAAGAAGCTTGGGATGAAAAAGGTCGTCCTGCTGGAAAAGAACACCGTCGCCTCCGGTGCGACGGGAAGATGTGCGGCGGCCTTCAGGGCCACTTGGGGCGGAGAACTCAACATCATACTTGGCAAGGCCTGTATTGAAAAATACGAGCACCTCGAAGAGGAGCTCGGCATGGATATCGGTCTTTACCAGAATGGTTATCTCTTCATGGCCTATTCGGACGCACAGCTTGAAAACTTCAAAAAGTGCATCGCGCTCCAGAACTCTCTCGGCGTTCCTTCACGGATGCTGACTCACGACGAGGCGCGCGAGCTTTGCCCCGGCCTCAACGTCGAGGACGTGAAGGGCTTCTACTGGTACAAGCGCGACGGGCACGCCGACCCGATGCTGACGAACTTTGCGCATCAGGAAGCGGCCAAGCGCGAAGGCGTGGTCATCGAAAAATTCACCGAAGTGACCGGTTTCAAAATGACCTCCGACGCGGTGAAGGGCGTCTGCACGAGCAAAGGCTATATCGATACGGATATCGTCATAAACGCCGCCGGAGCCTGGTCGGGCAAAGTCGCGGCGATGGCGGGCCTCAGTATTCCAGTCCACGGCGAACGCCATGAAATATTTGCCACGGAGCCTGTTGACTTCAACGTCTGCCCGACGTTCCTCATGAGCTACGATCCCGACTTTTATATGCAGCAGCGCCCGCACGGATCGATCATAGCCGGCTGCGGCCCCAGCCGTTATCGCGGCGAGGCCGCTCCCTTCAACGATTATGAGTTGGGCGACAGCTGGGACTTCCTCGAACACATGACTGGAATACTCAATCACGTCCTCCCGCGTACAAAGGGTATTCGCGTCGTCAGACAGTGGTCTGGAATGTATGACATCACACCCGACATGCAGCCGGTCATCGGCGAAGCGGACGAACTTAAAGGCTTCTGGATGAACGTCTCCGGTTCGCGCGGATTCATGTTCGGACCGGTCGCGGGCGAGATGGTCGCCGAGCAGATCCTGTTCGGAAAGACGGAGCTGCCGATAGAGAAGTTCCATTGGAATCGTTACGCGAGAGGCGAATATCTGCTCGATACGGCTATCGCGTAAACGAAGCGGCAATAGGGAAAGCCAATAGAAATACAGACACAAAGCAAAGCGCTAGAAATATTGGATCACCTTGACAGGATGAGCTTTTGTTCCATTGTTGACTAAAAGCTTATTGATTAAAAAATATCATCGATATGATTAAAAGCATTTATTTTACAAATGGAATAAAGTACCTATAATGTAATACACATTCACCAACAGATGAAATAATTTCTTTTAGAAGAGATAAAAAGAAAGATATTGTATTTTGTTGGTGTTTGTATATCTTGGAATACACAAGGCTAAACAGGCTTGTGAAGACAACGGGAGGTAATTATTATGGCAGGGCAGGCAGTAAAGACATTACTCCTTTCGCAGGACGATCTTCTCAAAGTTGGCGTTACGAATATGGCCGACTGCATCGATGTCATTGAGGGAGTTTTCAGCCTCATCGGCAAGGGCGACTATCTTATGGGAGGGCCCCTGCAGAATGAGCATGGACAGATGATCTATTTCCCTGATGAGGAACTTTTCCCCGGAATGCCGGTGACCGGCCCCGACCGCCGTTTTATGTCGATGATCGGCTATCTGGGCGGCAAATACAAGATCTGCGGCGAGAAGTGGTATGGCTCGAATCCGGCGAACCCAGCACGCGGACTTCCCCGCTCGATCCTGACCACGATCCTCAACGACGCCGACACAGGCGCGCCCTTAACGATCATGAGCGGCAACCAGATCTCCGCGATGCGCACCGGCGCGGTGCCTGGCGTCATCGCCCGCCACCTTGCCCGCAAGGGAGCGAAGGTTGTAGGCGTGATCGGCGGCGGTGTCATCAACCGCGGCGCGCTTCTGGCGCTGAAGACGGCCGTTCCCACGATCGAAGAGGCAGTCCTTTATGACATCAACCTCGAAAAGGGCCGTCAGTGGGCCAAGGAAGAAAGCAAAGCTCTCGGTATTAACGTGGTCGCCACGACAAGCATTGAAGAAGCCGTGCGCGCTGCGGACATCGTTTCGATCGCGACCGGAGGCAACGTCTTCCCGCGTATCGAAAAAGAGTGGCTCAAGAAGGGCACGCTCGTGATTTTCACAGGAGACGCCGATTTTGATCCTGAGGCATACTCGGAGAATACTGTTTTTGCCGATAACTGGAAGATGCACCAGGCATTCCTCGCCGACGGCGCGGAGCACCCCAAGGGGCTTGAAGCCGTCTCCGTCGTCGCTCCGTCGTACCATCTGCTCCTCGCCATCCAGGCCGGCAAGTTCGACCAGAAGAATATCCGTAACCTTGGCGATGTGGTAAACGGCCTTGACAAGGGGCGCACGAGCGATGATGAGATCATCATGTTTGTGACCGGCGGCATGCCGCTGCACGACATCGCCTGGGGCAAGACGCTCTACGACCGCGCGGTGGAGAAGGGACTCGGCGAGGAATTCTGCTTCTTTAACGAGGCGTATTGGAGATAAAAAATATATAAGTCAGTTAAGTAATTCGGTACGGCCATACAAGCGTCCGTTCCTAACGAGATCTGTTTTTTAGGAACGGACGACTTATATTCAGATTGTTTTGACAGACGACATTAAGCATTTTGGGGGAATGTGTAATGATTTGTTCTGCTAAGGGTGTCTTTGTGCCTGAAAACGTAAAAGAAGAGACGATAGTATCTTGGAAATATCTTCCGTCTCCTGTGGAAAAAGGATACGCTGGCGGGTATTTGTCAGTGGATCTCTCTTCGAAAGAGATAAAGGCGAGGCCGCTCAGCGGCGAAGATAAAAGACTTTTTGTAGGCGGGCGCGGCTTGGGGCTGAAATCCCTGTGGGAACGTTTAAAGCCTGGCATGAAATGGGATGATCCTGAGGTTCCGATCATAATTTCCGGCGGCCCGATCTGCGGCATAACTGAATATCCGGGCACTGGAAAATCGCTTGTAGTCACGTTGTCTCCTCTTACAGGTATTCCCATAGATTCGAATGTGGGCGGACATTTCGGGCCGCTGATGAAACTTGCCGGTTGGGACGCGCTTGAAATAACCGGAAAGTCCGACGAAACTGCGATCCTGTATATAGATGGGGATAACGGCTCCGTATCGTTGATAAAAGATTTTCTTGACGTTGAAGATTCACATCTGATCTGTGAACAGCTTACCGACTATTTTGGTAAAATCCATGAAGAAAAACATCATGTGGCCGTGGTTTGTACAGGCAGGGCGGCTAAAGTTTCGCCATGGGCCATGCTTAACTTCTCCATGTATGACATCCCGCGCAAAGGCATAAGAATGAAACAGGCCGGACGCGGAGGTATCGGCATGGTGCTTGCTGATAAAGGTATCAAGGCAGTGGTTGTAAAAACATCCAAACCGATCGCTAATTTTAATAATCCAGCTGACCGAAGCGTTCTGCGCGAGCTGGGGATGAAGGTGCATAAGGAGTGCCTCAAGCTGGACAGGGGCTATTTAAACATGCGTAGAGTCGGAACGCCGCAGCTGGTGAAGTATTGCAACGCGGTTCATCTGCTGCCAGTCAACAACTATAAATACGGTCACCACGCGGAAGCGTGGAAGATAGCAGACCCGATATGGGAAAAACTATTTTCCCAGGACAAACCGGACGGCTGTTGGTACGGCTGTACGCTTCAGTGCGCTAAATCCGTTTCGTCTTTCGAGCTGCGCACTGGGCCCTATAAAGGAGAAAGGGTGCTTGTGGACGGCCCTGAGTATGAAACATTGGCCGCAGTCGGAAGCAATTGCGGCATATTCAGCACCGACCATATTTTAGAAATGAATTTCTATGTCGATACGTATGGCATGGACTCTATTTCAGTGGGCACAGGTATGGCTTTCATAATGGAGTGTTATGAGGCGGGTATACTAAATAAAGAAAGAACCGGCGGGCTGGAGCTTTACTTCGGCAATCAAGACGCGGCGCTGGAATTGCTGCACCGTATGGCTGACGGAATCGGCTTCGGCTTGATCGCCAATAAGGGTATCCGTTATATGAAGAATTATTTCGCCGAGCATTTTAACGCTGACCGTGAATTCCTGAATGACATCGGCATGGAGAGCAAAGGGCTGGAATACTCGGAATATGTCACAAAAGATTCGCCGGGCCAATGGTCAGGCTACGCGATGGCTAACAAAGGAGCGCAGCATGATGAAACTTGGATGATGGGGATGGACCTCAGCAACTTTATTCCCACCAATGAAAGACGCGCGGAAGAAATACGCTGGTTCAGTCTTTTTCGGACATGGATGGGGCTTGTGGGTCTTTGCAAAATGCCATGGGCCGACATTGCGCCAGCCGATAACGCAGCGAAAAAAAACCCATTCCGCATACAGGAACATGTTGATAACTATGTAAAGGTATTTACGGCCGTTACCGGAGTTGAAGTTGACGAAGCCGGTATCTTGACGCAGTCCGAACGTATGCATACTTTGCAGAGGCTTTTAAATATACGCATGGGCAAGTGGGGGCCGACCGAAGATACTCCTCCGTATCGCGCCATGGGACCGGTGACGCGGGAAGAATATTTGGACAGGGAAGCGCATCACGATGCGCAGATAGTCAAATACATGCCGGATAAAGATATAAAAAAGATGAAGCTGCCGCAAAAGATAGAAGCGCTGAGAGAGATCAAGACAGAAATTTTTGCCGATCTCCAACAAAAAGTTTACGCGATAAGAGGCTGGAACGAATTTGGTATTCCCACCGTAGAGACTTTGAAAAGGCTGGAGATAGATTTCTCCGAAGCTGTGGCGCTGGTAGATCTGGCAAACAAAAACGCGGAAGCGATGACCGGCCGGGGAAGATAGTCGGCGCGGAATTTAATTTAGTCCCCAATTGAACACAAATTTCTCCATGGCGGGCATCCTGTTATTATTTAAAGGGATGCCCGTTATTTTTCAGCCGTATTTTTGGTTGGAATACGCACTAAAATTAAGAATAGTGAACATAATTGAGTAAAAAGAAAATTAACCTTTATTTTTATACAAAACTGTTGTATATTTTTCTTACTCCAAAATGTTTAATGTACGTCTGACAGTGTCGTAACCAAATTTTTACCGTTTCCAAGCTTTTTTACGAGGAGAACATGCAACTAAAATGCGCAAAATGAGGAGGAATTGGGAGACATGGCTTTTAAGAAAATGTGGCTGAATATCAACGGCGCCAACCGTATGCTTATGTGCGATCCTGTGAAGGATTCGCTGGCGGACGTTCTGCGCCGTCTTGGGCTCACAAGCGTCAAAGTCGGCTGCGGGATCGGCGTCTGCGGATCATGCACGGTGCTCTTGAATGGAGAGCTCGTGCGTTCCTGCGCGCGCAAGATGGCGCGTATTGACGAATACAGCGAAGTCGTGACGGTCGAGGGCATCGGCACGCCGACTAATCTGCATCCCGTGCAGGTCGCCTTTATGAACAACGGAGCGGTGCAGTGCGGTTTCTGTACGCCGGGTTTCATCGTCTCGACCTACGCGCTGCTGCTGAAGAACAACAACCCTACGCGTGAAGAGGCGCGCGATTGGTTCCATAAGCATAAGAACGTCTGCCGCTGCACCGGCTACCGTCAGATCGTCGATGCGGTGATGGACGCGGCGAAGGTCGTTCGCGGCGAGGCGACGATCGAGGATATCAAGGTCAAACTCCCCGAAGATAAAGAATACTACGGCAAACCGCTTGTGCGCCCGACGTCGCTGGCGAAGGTCTGCGGCCTGGCGGACTACGGCGACGACCAGGAGCTCAAGATGCCGCGCGAGACATATCACGTGGCGGTGGTACAGCCTAAGCTTGCCCATCATGCCAAGGTGCTCAGGATAGATAAAGAAGAGGCGGAGAAAATGCCCGGAGTGGCGAAGATCGTCACCGCCAAAGACCTCAAGGCCGTCGGCGGCACCAATGTGATGGCAGAGGCCAATTTCCACGAGCGCAGCACGGTCAGGATCCCCAGCCGCGAAGTGCTCGCAGAGGATAAGATCTACCGCTACGGCGACGTCGTGGCGCTGGCCGTTGCCGACACCAAGGAGCACGCGCGCGCGGCGGCGGCTAAGGTGAAAGTCGAGATAGAAAAGCTTCCCGAATATCTCAACTTCCTTGAAGCGGCGATGCCCGACGCAATGCGTATTCATGAAGATACTCCGAATATTTTCTGTAAACAGCCCGTACTTAAAGGCGCGGGGCTCGACGAGCCCTCAAAGGTGGCCGGGATTATTGACGAAGCTCCTTATAGCGTCGAGGGCAGTTTCTACTCGTCGCGCGAGCCTCATCTTTCGATCGAAGGCGATTCCGTACAGGCTTATTTCGACGAAGATGGTTATCTGACCTTCCAGTGTAAATCGCAGGGCGTTTACTCGTCCATCAGCCGCATCGGAAACTGCCTCGGTGTGCCGACATCCAAACTGCGCGTGATGATGAATCCGACGGGCGCGAGCTTCGGCTGGTCTACGAACGCGGGAGACCTCTGCCTCGCCGGCGCGGCGGCGGTCGTCATGCAGGCTCCTATAGCGCTCTCCATGAGCTATGAAGAGCACCAGCATTTTTCCGGAAAACGCTGTCCCTGCCATTCGAACGGGCGGCTTGCCTGTGACGAAAACGGCAAGATCATCGCCGCTGAATTTGACTTCGGCCTTGATCACGGAGCCTTTTCGTGGGGCGGCGACGACTGCTTTACTAAACAGGCGCGTTTTGCCTTCTTCCCTTACACGATCCCCAATGTGGCCGGACTCTGCCGTGTCGCGAACACCAACCATAACTTCGGCACCGCCTATCGCAGCTACGGTTCGCCGCAGGCCTATACGCTCAGCGAGGCCTTGATGGATATGCTCGCCGAGAAGGCCGGCATCGACCCGTTCGAGTTCCGCTGGCGCAACATAGGCCGCCCGGGTGAGACGAATATCAACAGTTATCCCTTCCGCCAGTACCCGATGGAAGAGATGATGAAAATAATGAAGCCTTACTATGATAAAGCCGTCGCCGAGGCGAAGGCCAACGATACGCCGGAGAAGCGCCGCGGCGTCGGACTGGCGTGGGGAGGATTCAACGTCACGGAGGGCGGCACGGACAAGGCCTCCGCGGCTATTGAGATCAACCACGACGGTACCTTCACGAAGTACGACACCTATCAGGAGCTGGGGCAGGGCGGAGACATCGGTTCGCTGATGCTTACCCTTGAGGCGCTGAAGCCCCTCGGAGTCACCCCCGACATGATCAGGCTCGTGCAGAACGATACGAAGCTCTGCCCGGACAGCGGCATGTCCGGCGCGAGCCGTACGCACTACATGAGCGGCAAGGCCACGATGGCGGCCGCGGAGCAGCTCATCAACGCGATGAAAAAGCCTGACGGCAGCTACCGCACATACGACGAGATGAAGGCTGAAGGCATTCCCACAAAATACATCGGCAACTGGTCCTGCACCAGCGTCGAGGGGCTTTGCCGCCTCGACCCGAATACCGGCATCGGCGACCCGAGCCCGTCCTACACCTATTGCCTCAATATGGCCGAGGTAGAGGTGGATACCGCGACCGGCAAGACGACGGTAGTGCGCTTCACATGCGTCGACGACGTCGGCAAGGTCGGAAATCTCGCGGCGGTCAACGGTCAGGCTTTCGGCGGAATTTCGCACAGCATCGGCTTCGCGCTCAGTGAAATTTACGAAGATGTGAAGCGGCACACGAACATCGCCTCATGCGGAGTTCCCTACATCAAGGACATCCCCGACGCGATCAACGTGATCCATTACGAACGTCCGGACGAAGTCGGTCCCTTCGGTTCTTCGGGAGCCTCTGAGGCATTCCAGTCCTCCGGGCACATGGCGGTCCTCAACGCCATCAACAACGCCTGCGGTGTGCGCATCCATGAAATCCCGGCGACGCCCGCAAAGGTGAAGGCAGGGCTTGACGCCATCGCGGAGGGCAAGAAGCCCTATGCGCCGGAGAAGTATTTCCTTGGTTCCGATCTCTACGAGGAACTGGAAGATATCAAGGCCAATCCCGTCAAGTACGAGGGAGAGCCGGACTTCTTCCGTTCGTTGGGAGGCGGCTCATCGGAGAAATTCTTCTAACAAGCGCCATCGGTCAAATGTGCCGTCCGCAAACTGGCAGTTTAGCGGCCGGCGCATTTGACCGCCGGAAAAACTTAACGATTTAAAAGAACCTAAGGAAACGCTGATTAATTCACGTTGTCATATAAAACCCAACGTATCGTCCGCTGATTAGATGTGCCATCCGCTAAACAGGCAGTCCCCGAGCGGGGCGGAGGCGTATTTGCATACGTTGGAGCCACGGCCGGGGGGTGCCTGTGACGCGGATGGTGCATATAATCAGCGGTTCCCTAAAACATGTAACTCCGGGGCGCACGACTACGCGTCCCGGTATAATCATATTTACATGCGAGGTGGTCCGTAGTGGAAGATGAATTGAAAATGATGTACCAGCTGAAGGTGGAGGGGCTCTGCTGCTCCAGTATAATGATAGAGATGGGGCTGCGGCTGCGCGGAGAGAGCAACGAACAGTTCGTAAGGGCGGCGCGCGCGCTGTGTAACGGGATGCACAGCGGCCTTGCCTGCGGCGCGCTCACTGGAGCAGTCTGCATGCTTGCCATTTTTGACGAGAAAAACACGGAGATGACGAAAGAGATGGCGGATTGGTTCCGGTATGAGCTATGTAAAAAATATGATTCTGTCGACTGCGAAGCCATCACGCACTGCGACCCGTATGAGAAGGCGGTCAAATGCCCCGAGATCATGAAGGCTACCTACATCCGCGCGAAAGAACTGCTCGCGGACTTCGGCTATCTGGAACCGACGGAGTGATTCAATGAATGAGATGAAAGACAGGATCAGGAATTGCTGCCTTGAAAAAGAGGCTGCCCACTGCGTATCCTCCTGCCCGTTCCGCCTTGACATCAGGGAGTTTGTTCCGCGCGTGGAGCGTGGGGCTTTCAATCTGGCCTATCGGTTCTACGCCAACGCGGTCGCCTTCCCGCGCATCGTCGCGGAGGTCTGCGACGAGAGGTGCCGTCTGGACTGTCCACGTAACGATCTTGACGGCGCCGTCAATCTGAAACTTCTCGAAAAAGCGGCCGTCGCCTACGCGACGCGCACCGCGCCGAACAGCTATAACATGCCGCCCAAGGATAAAAGGATCGCGGTGGTGGGCGGCGGCATCAGCGGCCTGGCCTGCGCGCTGCGGCTCGCGAATAGAAAATACGAAGTCACGGTCTTTGAAAAAAGCGGCCGCGTCGGCGGCCATCTCTGGGATATTATGTCGCCCGATATTTTCCTGAAAGATATAGAAGAGCAGTTTTCCAAAGAAAGATACAGCCTTCTCCTCAACACTGAGGTGAAGAGCCTTGACGATATAAAAAAAGGATATGACGCCGTCTATGCGGCGACCGGCAAGGGCGGTGAGCTGTTCGGCCTGTTTGAGGACGCCGCCGCTGACGATGTGAAAGCGGCAGCGGAGGGCGTATTTATCGGCGGTTCCATCTTAGGGGCGTCTTCGGCGGAGGCCGTCGCCCATGGCCTTAAAGCGGCTGCTTTAATCGAGGGTTATGTCAAGACGGGGCTGATGAAGGAGCCGGAGCCGCACGTCCCGACCAGGATCAAGCTGGACCTGAAAGACGTCGTCACGGCGTCTCCAGTGATGCCCTCTGCTGACGGCGGCTATATGGAAACCGAGGCGCGGGCGGAGGCGGCGCGCTGTCTCCGGTGCCGCTGCGACTCCTGCATCCGCAGTTGCGATATGATGGCCTATTTTCAGAAATTTCCCAAACTTATAGAGGAAGAAGTTCATATCACGATCAATCCCGGCACGCTTGACGGCAACGGCACGGTGGCGACGCGGCTGATATCCACCTGCAGCCAGTGCGGCCTTTGCGGCAAAGTCTGCCCGGAGCAGATCGATGTAGGAAAGTTTATGCGGGAGAGCCACCGCGCGATGCGCGAGAAGAACGCGATGCCGTGGGTTTTCCATGAGTTCTGGCTCAACGATATGGAATTTTCCCGTTCGGAGAAAGCCGCCTTCTTTTACGTGCCTCCTTCGGCGCCGGCCTGCCGGTATCTCTTCTTCCCCGGCTGCCAGATGGGTGCTTCTAACCCGCGGTATGTGACGGAGTCCTACCGGATATTGAAAGAACATTTTCCTGATACGGCGATCCTTGTCACCTGCTGCGGCGCGCCGGCGCTTTGGTCGGGCGACCGCAGTATATACGACGGCATCTGCCGCGAATTGGAGGAGAAGTGGCGGCAGTTGGGGATGCCGGAGATCATCTTTGGCTGTCCTACCTGCCGTGAGATGATGCGTGAGTCGCTGCCGCTGATAAAAGGGAGCATGATAAGCGACGTCTTCCACGATCTCGGCATAAAGGCCGTCGTTGGCGGCGGTCAGAAGATCTCCCTCTTCGATCCCTGCGCGGCGCGCGATTTTCCGGAGACCAGGGAAAAGGTGAGGGAGATGCTGATGGCGGCGGGATATGTTTTACAGCCGCTGGAATATGAGGGAGAGAGGGCAAAATGCTGCTCCTGGGGAGGGCAGATATCGATCGCCAATCCCCCCTACGCTCGATGGCTCACCGATAAGAGGATCACGGAAACCGCCAACCCCTATGTAGTATACTGTACTAACTGCCGCGATATATTTGCCGAGGCGGGAAAACCGGTGCGGCACATACTTGACCTGATCCTTGACCTCGGCGGCTGGGATGAAAGGCCGCCGACCTACAGCAAACGGCGGCGCAACCGCGAACTGGTGAAGGAGGATCTCATGAAAGAGCTGCTTGACGAAGATATGCCAAAGGACGATACTTTGCCGCTGCTTATCTCCAAAGACGTTGAAGAAAAGCTGCACAGGGAAAAGATATTGGAGGACGATCTGGCCTTCGTCATAAGTTTCTGTGAGAAGACAGGACGTAAACTAGCAGACCCGGCGAGCGGACATTTTACCGGCTACTGCGAGATCGGTCACATGACATGCTGGGTAGAGTACTCCCATGAGGGCGAGGGCTGCCGTATCCACAACGCCTACTCGCACCGGATGAAGATCGAATTGGAAGAGGTGTGGCATGGAAGAAAACAAAAACCTGATCTGTAGCAGGTGCGGTGTGGCGCTGGAGATGCGCAAGGCCTACTTCAGTTATCTCGACCACTCCTTCAACACAGAAGTCATGCGCTGTCCCTCCTGCGGGCAGGTATTTATCCCCGAGAGCCTGGCCAAAGGAAAGATGGCGCAGGTCGAGGTGTCGATCGAGGATAAATAGGGAGTCAAGATGAAAAAAACTATTAGGCATACATACAGCGTCTGTCCGGCGTGCGGACGGCGCCTGCCCGCTGAGATCGTCGTGAAGGACGGCGCCAGCTATCTTGAAAAGAGCTGCCCTGTGCACGGGGATTTCTCTGTTCTTATCTGGAAGAATAGGCGGAACCTTTTCACGTGGCTCGGCGACGTGAAGCCGCTGGGACCCGGCGAAAATAGCGGCTGCCCTGCATCCTGCGCCGAAAACGGGCTTTGCGGCGAACATAAAAACGGCACCTGCTGCGTAGTCCTGGAGGTGACCGAGCGCTGTACTCTTCACTGCCGCTACTGTTTTGCCGATAAGAAAAACGGGCCCGACATACCCTTTGAAGAGCTTCGCCGCGAAATGGCAGCCTTCGTCGTACCCGGACGGACGCTCGTCCAGCTCAGCGGCGGAGAGCCGACTCTGCGCGACGATCTGCCGGAACTGACAGCGGCCGCTAAAGAACTTGGCTGTAAATATGTGCAGCTCAACAGCAACGGCATCCGCCTTGCCGAAGACGAGGGTTTTGTAAAAAAGCTCGCCGACGCGGGTCTCTCTTTCGTCTTCATGCAGTTTGACGGCATTGATGACGCGATATACAGAAAACTGCGCGGCGCGCCGCTTTTCGCCGTGAAGGAACGCGCTATCGCGAATTGCGCGAAATATAACCTCGGCGTGACGCTCGTGCCGACGATAGTGCCGGGCGTAAACGACGGTGCAGTGGGCGACATCCTGCGCTATGCGGTCGAAAGATCGCCAGCGGTGCGCGGCGTGCATTTCCAGCCTGTCGCTTATATGGG
>OLGB01000973.1_pt1 | contig 36972 bp, 33 predicted proteins | sample 1605691 | NCBI WGS metagenome assembly OLGB01 (sample SAMEA3888925, study PRJEB22519) | human gut metagenome | biome: human gut; feature: human-associated habitat; material: faeces | place: Denmark | collected 2010
GATTTGAACCCTCGCGCCGGTTTCCCGACCTACTCCCTTAGCAGGGGAGCCCCTTAACCACTTGGGTAATTCCGCAGGTTATTTAATGGCGGAGAGGGTGGGATTCGAACCCACGGTCCCTTGCGAGATCACTGGTTTTCAAGACCAGCTCCTTAAACCACTCGGACACCTCTCCATAATATTTTTTTGTGCCGAGGTTATCACGGAAACATCATTTCCACATCATTTCCGCAATCGACTTGTTTATTATATCATAACTAAATTTATTTGTCAAGCTTTTTTTTGATTTTTATAGAAAATTTTTTAGCAACCACCCCAAAATACACAATTATATGCGTATTTCCTGTGATAATATTTGCAAAAGGGTAAGGCGTGATTTTTCACAGTGACAGGGGCTGTGATGTTGTATAATAAAACTTGACACCCGCCGGGCACTAAAATATAATAAAAGAAGTAAGGAGGGTGTCGAAAATGAAAGAGCAGAAAAAATACAGCAGAGTGGACCATAGTTAATAAAGTGGACAAGAAAAGCAGCAAAATTCACAGAAAATTTACTTCAGCCTGATCGGGAGAAAGACAATTATTGTGAGAATGAGGTCTGAAAGAATTATAGAATCCGTGGACATATTGAAAAATGCTGAGGTTAAGTTCATCAAAGGAAGAATATGTCCCTCTGTTAGTTTCTTCCTTTTTCAGATACTTGAAAAACATTCCATAACAGCATTGTCATAAGGGTGTCCTTTTGCGGAAAAAGACTGAACAATATTAAGCTCGTCCAAAAGTTTCCTGAAAGCCTCCGATGTAAATTGACAGCCCCTGTCACTGTGAAAAATCACGCCTTTTGAACTCTTACGATTGGCAACAGCCATATCAAGAGTTTCAATTGCAAGCCTTGTATCAGGCTTTGAAGATAATTTATATGCAATTACTTTTCTTGAAAACAAATCAAGTATTACACAAAGATAATAAAATCTTCCGGCAGCACGGAGATATGTAAAATCACATACCCATACTGCACGTCAGAGGTTAAATGGCCCAAAAAATTTTTCAGTTTCAAAAGCGGCTGAATTTTGGAAAATAAGCAAATCAACAATGTACAGATATTTGCTGGAAAAAATTTCGGCTATAAAGTACAGTTGATATTCACAGAAAATTTCTGCGAAGTATCCGTAATCTCTTAAAAATGAAGTAAAAAGGTATGAGATCATGATTGATCGAAGTACAGAGAATCGGACAGTATCTTATTGCTGATCGATCTACTCTTGCATATAGAATCCTTTTGTGTTAGAATAGAAAAAGGGGGTGTGAAAATGCAAACAGAAACTATAAATTCTTCAGACCGAAGTACAGTAGAGCTTGTCTGCGGAGAAAAGAAATTTATACGACGCACGGTATATTCCGAATGTGCGGTTTACAATGTCTTGAAAGATGTATCGTCCGATTTCCTGCCAAAGATATATTCTGTGGAGATCACAGACGGGAAAACTGTTATATGCGAGGAATACATTGACGGAAAACGGCTTACGGACGTTGATTTATCCGAGAAGCAGGCGGAGAAGATAATGCTTCAGCTATGTTCTGCGCTTGAATTTATACATAAGCTTGGGATCGTTCACCGCGACATAAAGCCTTCCAACATTCTGCTCTGCGAAAGCGGCAGTATAAAGCTTATTGATTTTGAAACAGCGCGCTTTATCAAGGAGAACAGCGAAAAGGACACACGCTGTCTTGGTACGGAGGGGTTTGCTCCACCAGAACAATATGGTTTTGCGCAGACCGATTGCCGTACCGATATTTATGCCGCGGGGCAGACAATGAAGATACTTTTCGGAAGCTTTTCGGCAAAGTCTGAATACAAAAAAATTATACAGCGCTGCACATCGCTTGACCCGGACAAGCGTTATCAGAGTACTTTAGAGTTAAAAAATGCGCTTAGGCGTTTGCACAGAACGTCGTTTTATATTACGGTGAGTGCGCTGTTTTCGGCTGCGGCTGTTCTTGCACTTACATTCAGCTTTTTAACAAGAAAAAATACAGTATTTGATGAGCCTGCTAATGTTGAAACAGAAACAGCGTCTGTACAAACCGAAGAAGCAAAAACAGAAATAACAACAATAACCGAAGAAACAACAATAACAAAAGGGACAACGATAACCGAAGAAACAACAATAACAAAAGGAACGACCAAAACTGAAGAAGAGACAATATCGAAGCGGTCGGAAAGCAGAAAAAATAAAATGGATAATTCAGATGAGAGTACCAGAGAGCCGCCTCCTTATTATTATGACGGCAACGGCACATTATATCTTACTGATTTCAATGAGGAATACAGAAAAATACCGGAATATGTTCCCGAATATGACAATGACGACAAGATATTTTTCTGTGAGGACAGCAATGCAAGGATATTTCTTGCGAATGGAAAAAAGCTGTTTAAGGATTTTGAGAAATATACTATGTACACCGATATTGATAAAAGCGGAAGGGACGAATGTATAACTATTGAGGTTAATCCGTACAATGAACTTGAGATATACATTGGGACGCCAAAAGTTTATGATGCGGTGCAGTATGCAATGGAGCTTTGCGGAAGTACCTTGCAGACAGCTATTTTAGATTGTGATATTGGTGAAAAAACCATAGTTCAGATCACCTGTTTTGAGCTTGACGGAGATAATCTGCTTGCGCTGACTATAGGGGATAAGACGAATTACAATTATACGGGCTTCTTTACAGTAAAGGATGACGAACCGTATTTTATCGGCAGAACATGGGGAGAAACTTATGCAAGAGTGTACGGCAATTCGATCGATGAATATTTTGCGGCAGGTAATGCAAACATTTATAGTTATACAAACGGAAAGCTGTCTGCCATAAATACAGTTGATGGATATAACGGCAGCGATTGGCCGAATTATTATGATTTGGAAGCTGAAGAATGGGTGTACGATTATACCGTGTCTGAATAAATAGCCGATTCAACCAATTCTGCGCAATAGAAAGTGTTTGGAGAAAAAAATGAGTATTTTGAAAGAAAAATCAACGGACGATATGCTGTCCGAGCTTGAAAAAGCGAATGATTATGAAAGTTTTGCGGTGAAAAACCAAGACATTTTTATCAAGGGGAGCATATCGTCGTATCTTAACAGATTGCTTGCGGAAAAAGGGATACTTTTGAAAGATGCGGTGAAAGGATCGGGCATTGAACGGGTATATGCGTATCACATTTTTTCGGGGAAAAAGCTGCCTTCAAGGGACAAGCTGATTGCAATAGCGATCGGAATGAAGCTTTCGCTTGAAGAAACTCAGGCATTGCTGAAGCATTGCTGCAGCAGACCGCTTTATCCGAAGAATGAACGTGATTCGGTGATAATTTATGCTTTGATGAATGGTTATAACATTGTCAAAACATCGGAACTGCTATATGAAAAGAATTTCGAGATGCTATAATACCGATCTTTAATCAAAGTGTAGGCGAAAAAATCTGCGCAAAAGCCATATATGCAAGCTTTTGCTTGATTTAAAGATTAGTATAAAAACAGCCGCTCTGTGGTCGGACAGGGCGGTTGTTTTTGTGTACTTGCAGGTACACCATATTCGGCTTGACGGGTGATATAATGAAACACGATAAAGCTATTCGGTATAAAGGTCGTCGTCGGTGCATGGGATCTCACCGTTTTCGTTTTCGTAGCGTTTGATTTCCTTTGCTATGAGGTATTCGATCATATTGGTAAGGGATCGTTTTTCCTCGGCGGCGATCAGCTTTATCTTGTAGTGTGTTATCGGGTCGAGGCGCATTGTAAATTGGCTTTTTATTACCGGCATTCTATCATCTCCTTGTTGTATTATGATACCATACCGGTTTAAAAATGTATGGTATCATATTGACACCAAAATAAAATAATGATATAATAAAAATATTGATAAAAGAAAATGGGGTGTAAAAATGAAAGTTTGTCCAAGTTGTAAAAGAGAAGTCGGTTACGGGCGTGAGTACTGCGAATACTGCGGTGCAAAACTTGATGAAGTACCTAATGCGGAAAACGGCGCACAAGAGGTTTATAATGTTGGTTCGAATTTTAAAATTTCGACGATACATGTTTTCATAATGATTGGCATTTTCCTTTTCATCGTACTTTTAGGTGTGAAGATAGCTGTCGGTTTAGGAGAACATCTGCGAGAAAAGAAATGTATTGATATAGTTAGTTCTGGATGCCTTGCAGCATATCCCGATATTGAGCTTGAAAAGGCATTCAATGCTTATTTTGATGACGGAGGTTGGATATACGCGACTTCAAACGGAGTTGATTATGTTACATACGTAGGAACGAAAAGCGGTAAGAGCAAAGAGATAAAAATTCAGTTTGCTGTTAATTTGGAAAAAAAATACTTTACTCTGGAATATGCAGGAACAGGCGAAAAAGTTTACGATTCTGAAATGTGGGATACAATGGATACCATTATGAACGAATATTACAGAATAGGGGCATAAAAAGGAGGAGTAAAAATGAGCGTAGCGCTTATAGGAGTTTGGATTTTTTGGACAATTGCAGCGTTTATATTCCTTTGCAGAAAATATTCGGGAAATATTATCGGTATACTTTTTATTTCATCAGTTTGGGGATTTCTGCTGACATGGCTGACAATTAAATGCTGGTATATAGCAGCGATAATCATAATTGTTATCGGTTTTGCGGCTTCATCAAATTCGGAAAATAAAACCGCTTTGGGAGTAGCTTTGGTTTTGGCTGTTGTGATTTCTGTAATGGGAATACATTATAAAAACGGCAGCGATGATTCGGATAAAAATCAGGAGAAACAGCAATATGAAACAACTCAAGCGGTAACAACTACTGTTTCGGAGCGTTCTTATGAGGAATACGGACAGTAATACTGATGTAGTATAATAAAACTTGACACAATCCACCCACGAAAATATAATAAAAAAGAAGGAGAGTGTCAAGGAATGGGACTTATAGGTTGGTTTATGTTTGACTGTACGTGGACAAAGACAAAGCTGCTTGATTTGAGAAATCAACGCTTTCGCTTTGTATCGGGTGTAAGCTGCGATGAATTGTTCAATGTCCTCCAATCGTCGCTCATATCGAGATACGGCGCAAGTATGCAGGTGGAAAAATACTATGTTGGTTCGGAGAGCATTGTCGGGGTCACTTATGACAACATAATCTATGAAATAATATATATAAACAGCGACTCAACGTTCAGGATACGCTGGGGTAAATCCCTCGGAAGGGCGATGGCACCGTCCGTCAGCTACAGCGACTACAAGAAAGCTATCATCGCCATGGGTATGATAGGCTTTGAATTGCAGAAGGCTTTTGACATAGTTCCATCGGCAAATATCAATTCTCAGAATCTTGCAGGTGCAGCTGAAAGAGGGCAGGTTTCAAAATTATCATATGAAAACAACGGCAATAACTTATGGATATGTAAAAATTGTGGTTATTCCAATAGTGCAGACGGTGATTATTGTGTAAAATGCGGACATAAAAAAGAACAGTAAAAATGGTGTAGTTATAGATCAGAAAGTAAATGTAATTGGAGTTTTAAATTCACACGATATCCAATGAGTTTAGATTTTTATTGATTTAGAGCATTTCTATGACTGCCAAAAATCTCACAGAAAGTAGATGTATGAATAAATGGAAAAAACAAAAGCACTTTCGTTTATAGCGGCGCTGTTGCTATCATGTCAACTTGCGGCGTGTTCGGATAAATACCAAACGTCTGAATTCAATGAAGCAACAGACACGGTACGTTCGTCGGAATCAATCTCGGACAATACTGCTGCTCTTCCTATATATGCAGATTCCGATGATTTGAATGATGCATATAAAGTTACTTTTACTCATGACTATGGTTTTGGCGGTTTAAGAGAAAAAAAGGATTGTCAATTTTGGGATTCATATATAATGGACAGCACATCTGAAATTACATACTTCTTTTATTCGGAATATGCCGACAACGATTATGGATTCAGAGTAGAGTATGATGAAGGTGATTACTACTTAAACAGCGGTGTTTGTTTTTATTCGGTAAATACAGCAAAAACACATTACAATGATGTTTTGTCAGATAGTTTCGTGAGAAAACATTCGGATGCCGATGAACTTTTTTTCTATGATTTTTTTGAAGCTTTGAATGAAGAATATGAAGAATATTATGATACTGATACAGACAACGAGAACCTTTGGTACTGTCACAGCGTTGCTGCCGAAGATGATTCGTCATTCGGACTGGGAAATTCAAATTATTACAGCTTTAAAGTTGAACCTATCGGAGGCTGCGGAAGTGCATTTTCTTTCAGAGAAAATAATACATATTTTGTTATAGATCCTGAAAAAGGTTATGTTCTGGAAACAAATGATATTTGGAAAAGTGATTATGCTGACAGCATTTATTCATTGATATGTGATGAAGCGGCACAAAATGAATACATTTGGTTGGATAGTCTTAAGGATTGTATTTATACAGATCAGTTTAGCTGGTATGTCAATTCCGATAAACAATTCGTTATATCTTTTGAAACGGGAATGGTAGCTCCATTCTCAGAGGGAAATGTTGAATACGCAATTGATTTGTCCGATGCAAGTCCATATTTAACAGCCTATGGAAAAACGCTTGCAAAAACTTCAACATATCTTTCGAGTGTTAGCATCGATACCAATAAGCCTATTGCTTATTATACAGAATGCACAGACATACTTGAAAAACATTCGTCATATATCCGCACGACTGCATACAATGAAAGTGATGCCAATGCACTTATTGAAAAAATGTCGGGATATGATATTATTGTTGAAGATAAAGACAGTAAATATGATCATGCTGCCGATGATATTGTATATTGCGAGGCAACTCCTTTTATTGCACCTAATACAGAAGCTGAATATAAAAATAAATTTATATCTGTAAGGGTGAATAACAAAAATGATTACGATGTAACAATTGACGGATTATCGTTATTTTGGATAGATGATGAAAATAACACTCTGCCCGTGATATTCAGTAACAGAAGTTGTGTTTATCAATTGGATAAAGGTATAGCAAGTCACAGCGAATATTCATTTGACATAAGTGAGGATATACTGAATTATATGTCATTGACTACAGGCAAATATAAACTTGTATTAAGAGTTGACGGTGAGTATGTCGTAAGAAATCTGTTTATTAACTGCGACCTTGTTGATGAAGATGGAACGGATGGTTGGTATTCAAGAGAAATGCTGAATTTCCTTACCGATGAACAATATGACGCTTTTAAAGCTGAGTGTAATAATCATTCAGTTATAGACAGGGGTTCACGCCTTGATTTTAAAGGCGTATCTTTTAAGCTGCTTAAATCAACCGATGATGAAATAATTTTTAAATCCGTCAATACTCTTTGCTTTGATGATTATCCGGAAATTGTATATTATGAAGATGATTCATTCAGTATGATCAAAACATCAAACGGCTGGAAATGCGATGTATTTCATTATTGGATATAAGCTGACTCTGTATCTTAATTTGTTTATATAACAGACTTTTGAAAAGTTTGATCACAACGAAAGAAACGTTGGGCAGAATTTTATCAGTTATACTCTTGGCAATTTCCTCATAGAAAAGGGTATGAAAAATAAACTGTGTAAATGAATTTCCCACAAAAATTTTGACCATACTAAAAATGCAGCCAAACATACTCGGGTTGGAAGCAAAACCGTCCATCTCGGCAAGAAGTGTGTTGAGTATAGCTTCCTCATATTTGGAGCTTGGGCTGCCTGTGCGCTGCTTGGCTATTGTGTCAGCTTCATCAATAAATATGATTGAGGGTGCGTATTTTCTTGCTTTTCTGAAAAGATTGCGCACACCCTCGGGACCGCTGTTTTTTCCGTCAAGAAACATACTTCCGACAGCGGGGAAGAACGATGCGCCGCTTTCGCCTGCCATAGCCTTTGCAAGCATGGTTTTTCCCGTTCCCGGCTTTCCGTGAAGAAGAATACCCTTCGGCAGCGATAGTCCCTTCGCGATAAACTCCTTCGGATTTTTGAAATATTTAACGAAATAGGCAAGCGATTTCTTCGCTTCTCTTGCACCGATAACATCATCAAAGCGGATTTCGGGAATTTCGGACGAATTAAGAATATCCTCCGCATCGTCAGCTTCAACAGCACGAACAAGCTTGAATTTTCGCATTGCAGCGATTATTTCGCCGTTGTTGTTCTGCGGTGCTGTTTCAAAGGACAAAATTTTGTGGCGCGAAGCAATTTCGTCTGCCCTGCGGCGCATATAAAGGTTCTTTGAAATTGCCGCAATGATCTCATTTATCCTGTCCCGCTCATCGTATGAATAAAGTGATATCTTTCCCTCGGCACCTGCGCGGATAAAGCTCGTCACTAAGCTGGAATCAAGCTCTTTTTCGAGCTTTCGAGCAGATATATCGGCATTTCGGGGAAATTCTCCTTGATGGTTCCGAAAACCTTTCTGCCCTCGTCCCAGTAATGTGCGTTTATCGATGCATAGACCGTCCTTGAATCATAATTTTCATCGTCATAGCCCGAAAGCGCAGGATTTATGAGCGCAAAATCAATGTCATTTTCCGCTGCAAGCTCAACAGCCTTTTCTATGCTGTCTGCGGCGAAGAATTCAGCCTCTTCGCAGGCTGTATTTTTCAGAATTACTTCCGAATAGCCGTCAGCGTAAAGGAGTATCTTAGGCTTGCTGTCCGATGTGAAAATAGCCTTCGGGCGGGTGCGCTTTTTATCCGCCGCAGCAAGCACCTCTGCGTTGAACAGTCCGTCTGCAAAGGTGTGAACGGCATGATCCTGTCCCTTTACACATTCAAGCAGCCTGCGGCGCATGTATTCGATCTGATTGACAAGCTCGGGCAGCCTGTTTTTTCGTTTAACGGCAGCAGATGGGTGTGCAAAATCAACATTGGTCATTTCGGCAGGCTTTGCGGCTTCAATGCTGCCGTTTCTTCGCCTTATGATCGAATTGATATAAAGGGAAAGAAAGTTCGCGGTTGCTTGATTATTCCACAATTCTGACTGAAATTCAACCTATTCGCTGGATTGTTGAACGTACTTTTGCTTGAATGACTTGGCATAGGCGCTTATCTAAGGATTATGAGATTAAAGCTTTCTATGAGGAAAATTTTTGTATCATTTCTAATCTCATGACTTTTTTACGCAGATTTTAGCTTGTGAAGACAGGTTCTAAATCAGCGTTTTTTTATGTCCGGATGAAATAAAGAAAAAATTACGTTTTTTTATACGTTGCTTTTAAATGTTCAATAACAATAACTATCACGCTTATTATGATTATACCGAAAAGTGAACCCGTGCTGTCTATTATGACATCTCTTAACCGCATTGTTCTGCTTGGTATAAAATACTGGTGTATTTCATCGGCAGCAGCATAAAGCGCACACAATCCCAATGCGATGGTTCTCTTATGCTTGAAAATATCCCCAAAGGTAAGCACTGTCATATACACAAACATTCCGAGAACGGTATAAACGGAAAAATGCGCAAGTTTTCTAACAAAAGAATTAAGCTCGCTGACAATAAAATTCTGTTTCTCCACGGTCATTGTATCAAAATTGAAAAAGATGATTTTGGAAATTATTCTGCTGACTTTTTCGCTTAATCTTCCGCTGTCATCTCCGTTTTGAGAGGAAAAAAGGAAAATTACAGTCATGATCGTCAGCACACACAGGAAAAGTATGACCGTTTTTTTTGTATTTTTTTTCATATAAAAATCCCCGCTGTGATCAATTTACAAAATAATTATATACAATAATATTTAATATAAAAATAAAATTCCAAAATAATTTGATTGAGAATTTATTAATTATATGCTGAATGTAAACTTTTGATAAGGAATGGTCATTATTTGTTTTCAAATAATAGAATATATTGTGACAGCTATTGACATTATTGGCGAAATACAACAAAAACACCCGAAAAAGATGGTTTTAATTAATTATTATGATGTTGACTTTTAAAGGGCAGTTATGGTACACTATTACCATGTTGGATTATAGCTGAATTTGTAAAAAATGAAGCAAATATCTTGATTGTTTTTTTATGAATTCTTGTATGGATTTTATATAATGAGGTTGATAAATTTGCGGCAAGCAATGTGGTATGCTGCCTGTTGCAATTGATTATTGGCGATGTTTTCCAACAGATGAGGGGTGTTTTTTATGCGCGTTGACTTTCATTCTCATATTCTTCCTCAAATGGATGATGGAGCGGCAAGTATTGATGAATCTATTGCACTTTTGAAGATGCTTGCTGACTCTGAAGTGAAAAAGGTTGTTCTTACGCCGCATTTTTATCGCCAGAATGAAGATATTGCTCATTTTTTGGAACGCCGCACAAAATCTTATGCCAAGCTTTGTGATGCTGTCAAGAATATTGACGGACTTCCCGAACTTGTGCTCGGAGCGGAAGTCTATTTTTATCCATCGCTTTCTTCGGACCCTGATTTTGAAAAGCTAAGTATTGAAGGGACGGAATACATTCTTTTGGAACTTCCGTTTGAACGTTTTTATGACAACTTCTTCAGCAGCTTTACAAGCTTTACCAACAGATGTGATAAGAAAATTATTCTTGCTCACGTTGAAAGGTATCTTGAATTTGGAAACACGAAGAAGGATATTGAAAGGCTTATGCATAATGGAAATATTACTTGTCAGATGAATTGCACATCTATCGCTCAAGCGGGCTTTTTCAAGATGAAAACATATTCCGCAATGATTTCCGAGGGAATGGTCAGCGTTATAGGAACGGATACGCACAATACCTCAACCCGTTTGCCGATGTATGGCAAAGCTGAAAATGTCATACGGAAAAAATGCGGAAACTGTGCATTTGACAGAATATGCGAAAACAGTGAAAAGATTTTTACGGCGCATTGATATCAGCGCTTCCTTAGATAGAAAATTAAAGGTCGGAGGTTATTTGATTTATGGAAGATACACTGGATTTGGGATATTTATTTGGGGTACTGAAAAAGCATCTGCTGTTTGTTGTACTTATTGGTATAATAGCGGCTGCTGCCGGATTTTCAGTATCGAATTTTCTTATACCGAAAAAATATGAATCCCGCGCATTGTTGTACATAGAAAATAATCAGCAGACATCGGAGGCTGTGAACATTAACGATATTAACGCAGCACAGAAACTTGTTAACACCTGTCAAATCATTTTTAAAAGCTACACCGTAATGGACAGCCTTATTGCAAATCTTGACCTTCCTTACACAAAGGAGGAGCTTGATGATATGATAACGGCAAGTTCTGTAAACGGAACAGAGGTAATGGAGCTGGTTGTTGAATGTGGCGACCCTATCGAGGCGCAGACAATTGTAAATGAGCTTGTGACACTTTCGACCGATGAGTTTATTCGAGTTGTCAAGTCGGGTTCGGTCGAAGTTATCGATCTCGGAGAAGTAAATACCGATCCATCATATCCGAATGTTTTGATCATTACGGCGGTATGCTTGATAATGGGAGTTGCGGTATCATACATAATTGTACTTATAAAGGAAATGTTTGATGTTGCGGTTAAGCCGGACGATAACATCGCGCAGATATATAACGTTCCTGTATTTGCGGAGATTGTGGATTTTGATAATCCCGTTGGCGGCAAATACGGCAAAAAATACGGCGATCAATACGGATATTCATACGGCGGTGCCGACAATGAAAACGTTGCTGCTGCTTTATCAGTGTCAAACAACGGATTATCCGAGAAATTTATTTCCGATAAAACACCGTTTGCAATTATCGAGGCATATAACACGGCCCGAACAAACATTATGTTTGCGGTTTCAACGGGCAGCCATAAGATAATTGCGGTAACAAGTGCAAATCCTTCCGAAGGTAAAAGTACCACCTGTGCAAATTTTGCAATATGTTTTGCAAATGCGGGTTTAAAGGTCCTGCTGGTGGAATGTGATATGAGAAAGCCGACAGTTGCGAATAATTTCGGAATAAAGCCGAAAAATGGTTTATCTTCCGTCCTCGGCGGTTTCTGCACTGTAAACGATGCAATAAACAGAGATGTTATAAAAGGTCTTGATGTTATTTCGGCTGGAGATATTCCTCCGAATCCATCGGAGCTTCTCGGTTCGGAGGCAATGAAATCATTCCTGCTTGCTGCTATTGAAAGCTATGATTATGTTTTCCTTGATACTCCTCCTGTTAATGTTGTAACAGACTCGCAGCTTATGAATGATGTAATTGCAGGTATTGTATTCGTTGTAAGAGAGGGTTCAACGACTCACCCCGATATTCAGTCTGCTCTTGAAAAAATTCAGCTTGCAAACGGCAAGGCTCTCGGATTTGTAAAAACCTTCTGCCACAGAGGAAAATCCGGAAGATATGGAAAGAAATATTCTTACAGCAGCTATAAATACGGCTATTCCGAAAGCGCAGCTGCTGAAAAAAAATAAATTGATTGCAATAGGGTAAAAAGGGGGGATTTCAGAATGCTGCTTTATATTATACTTCTTTTAGGAGTTGTGCTGCTCGGCATACCTCTTTGCAGTAAAAAATGCGGAAAATGGGGCAGGATCGTTTACTGTGTAACGGCGGCGATCGTTTTTGCCGTTATAGCTGCGGTGCGTTTTCAGGTCGGCTATGACTATAATTTATACGGTGGAACATATTTTAATATGAAGTATATGGACATTGAGGAAATCTCAGTGCTGAAAATGGAAAAGGGTTTTCTTCTTCCGCTTTATATTCTTGATCTTGCATTTGAGGATTACAGGACGGTATTCGTTTATACCTCGATTATTATTTACCCCGCTGTGTTTTATCTTATTTACAAGAATTCGTCCTGTCCATGGATAAGCACGGCAGCATATCTCTGCTTTGGATTGTTTTTCAATTCACTGTGTTTCCTTCGTCAGGTTATGGCTGTGCTGATTGTGACGTATGCAATTAAATATGTATGCGAAAAGCAGCCGCTCAAGTTCTTTGTATTGGTGCTTGCGGCCTCGGCATTTCATTGGTCTGCACTTATTGCGCTTGTAATGTATATTTTGCTGAGAATTAAGCCGGGGTATATTTACACGGGACTGGTGACCGCAGGAACGGTCATATTCTGTGTTTTTTCGCGTCGATTTATGTTTTGGGCAATCAATAATTTTTATATGTACAAAGGATACGATCCCGAAACGAGCGTTGAGGCAATGAACGGATTGCCGATAAGGTATACGGTTATATTCGGCGTACTATTCCTTATATGCTTTATGTTCCGCAAAAGGCTTATTGAAAAAAATCCAAATAATTCGGTTTACATAAATTGCTTGATGTACACGGTTGTATTTGAGGCAATGGGAACAAGGCATGGCATACTTTCCCGTTTTACGCTTATAGTGTATATTCCTGCGATATTGTATCTTATTCCTGATTTGGTATATGTCATTAAGGATTATATATCCGAAAAATTCGGAAACGGTATACGTAGAAATGCAGTTTGCATTTGTTCATCATTGGCGGCAGTGCTGTTTTCAACTGCGAGCTATGCTGTGCTGATGCTTAGCAATTATAACGGCGTTGTTCCATACATTTCTCAATTTAATCGTCCCAAGGACATATTTGTTGAACAGATTGACGAACAGTTTGACGATGAAGAATGGGAAGATGACGAAGATTGGGAAGACGATGATGATTGGGAAGATGATGAAAACTTGGAAGATGAAGATTGGTAAAATTTTCTTGGTCGTATAAGATGGAGGACAGTTTATGAACGAAGAAAGCGTTGCCCTTGACGATAAAAAACGAAAAAAGCGAGAATATCGTTTCGGAGAGAAAATGTTCATTTCATTTATAATAACATTTTCGGCAGGAGTATTCTGTTATGAAAACTATATGCCCGAATCGTTTATGAATGTTTATAAATATATGGTGTTGGGTGTATGTTTGCTGACCTGGCTGGTTTTTTCGTTTTTTAGCGGAGTGAATAAAAAGTGGCAGTACAGCTTATTTACGGTGTTGTTTTGGCTCCTCCCTCAGCTGATAATATTCCTTGCAGACAACGGACCGAGAGCATTTAGACTTAGTGTAACAATGTATCTGCTCTCAGAGTTTTCAAATATTCTTATATCCGCTCCTGTAAAGCTTTTAGGCGGACTGATGAACATAAAGATAATACCATGCGTAATGATAATTGTACTTTCGTGCATATTCAGTTTTTTGAGCGGGGTTCTTTTATCGGACAGGCTAGATAAAAAAACACACCGCCAATAATATGGTAATTACACCTTTAGGGTGATAATTATAATTTTTGGGAAAGGAGGAAACAAACATGAAAAATGTTTTGAAAAGAACACTCAGTGCTGCTATTGCTGTATTGACAATGTCTGTAACAGCTATGTCTGCTATGGCTGCTGATTATGCTCAGGCTCCTTCATTCAGTGAAACACCTTCCGCAACTGTATCCGTTAAGACTGAAACAGTTAAGGAAGCTGTTAGCGATGCAATCAAGAATGCAGAAGACGGTGTTGCAGCTGTTAAGGTTAAAAACACTAACAACTTAAAGCTTTCATCTGCAATTCTTAAGTCAATTGCAAAGCTTGAAGGTGGTTCTCTTGTTATCGAGTCACCCAAAGCAATAATAAGCATTGATGCTGATTCCATTGAAAAGGCTCGTAACATCGACCTTTCAATGAAGGTTAATTCCAATTCGGAAAAGACCGTTATCAACATGACATCACGTGTCAAGTTTGGCTGCAAAGTTAAGATTGCAGTTACAAACTGCAAGCTTAGCGCTGAGGCTCTTAAAGAAGCTCACGTTTACTGCAATGGCAAGGATCTTGGACCCGTTGAACTTGACGAGAACGGATATCCTGTTATTACAGTAACAGCAGGCGGTACTTACACAATTAAGTAAGCCGTTTGTGCAGCTGTTCAGTTATTCTGAACGGCTGCGAAATACACTTCATCGGCAGGTGTATTTCGCAGCCGTTAAAGAAATACACGATACATTGTAAAAAATGATGTTATAGAAAGAAAACGTTAAAATATAAAAAAGAAGAAGTGATCAAATGAAATCAAAAATCTGTATTATAATTGCGATGACTGTTGTTGCTGCTGTTGTATGCGCAGTATTTGTATTTGGAAAAGATGACAGTAATGTTCAGAGTGAGAAGCTGCTTAGCGCTTTGGAATATTATGAAAAATGTGATTATGACAATGCAATAGCATTATATAATGCGATCATTTCCGATGATGACACCTGCGCAGAGGCATATTTGGGCCTTGCTGATGTTTATTGGGCAAAAGAAAATACTGATAAGGCTCTTCAGATACTTGAAAAAGGTTTGGATAATACAGATAATGATGAATCGGTTTTGAAAAAGATGAAGGAGCTTTTTCCGAATTTTTCAGCTGAGGCAGAATCCGAGGTCACGGTAACAGTAGGTTCAGCCGAACAGACTGAAGTTACTGTTACCGAAACCGAAGAAACCTCATCGGAAACATCTGAATTGGTAACAGAAACGGAAACGTCCGTTACAACGGAAGCAACCACTGTTTCGGAAATACAGACGGTAACCGAGGCAACAACCACTTCGGCTGCGCAGACAACAACAGCACCTGTTCAGACTACGACAAATACTACCACAGCAAAAACAACCGTAGCAGCAACTACCACGGCAAAGACAACCACAGCCGAAACCACCACTACAACGGCTGAAGAAAAAAAGCCTATGGTTGAGGTTCCCGATTTTACCAACATGACATACGATGAAGCTTATTTATGGTGTTCTTTCAATTCACTGAGAATAAAAGGAATCGGACTTGATTATTTTGATGAAATAAAATCGCAAAGTCCTGCTCCCGGAACACTTGTTGAAGAGGATTCGGTTGTAATTGTGAAAGGATAATGATTTATGAGTATTATTAAAAAGTGCATTGCAGCAGTTGTTGCAGTTTCTTTGTCATTCGGTATGGTTGCTTATATTCCGGCAATGGTGAATATGGGTGACGCGGCAATTGTTGCTGATGCAGCCGATTCAAGCGGATTTGTGACAAAAAAAGACTCTGCGGGAAGAAAGTATATTGCATCATACAAGGGAGCAGGCGGAGAAATAACCATTCCTTCAGATGTTTCTTACATCGGCAAGGGGGCTTTTAAAGACAATCTCAAAATAACAAGTGTTGTTTTCCCGGAAAAATGCAAGCTTGGAATCGGAGATAATGCTTTTGCAAATTGTTTAAAGCTTGAAAAGGTTGTTTTTGCGGGAGATGAAAAATATATAGGCAACAATGCATTTTATAACTGCACAGCCTTGAAAAGCGTTACTTTTGAAAAAGGAGACGCATATATAGAATACATCGGAGAAGCTGCGTTCAGAAATTGCTTTTCTCTTTCGGCTATTGAGATAACATCGGGCACAAAAAAGATAGGCGATTATGCTTTTGAAAACTGCCTTGAATTAAACTCGGTATCTGTTCCCGAAAGCGTTGATGAAGTTGGCAGCAAGGCGTTCGGATATATGTATAATTCTTCTTCTGATAAGCACATTATTGCGAAGGAAGGTAAAGGGGAATACATAAGCTATAACGAAGAATTTGATGATGAGATCATTGAATGGTATGCTCAGAAGGTTCAGAAACCTATAACAATGATCGTGGTAAAAAATTCCGATGCTGAAAAATATGCAGCAAGCAACAAAATTCGTTATATCAAGGTTGACAAAATCGAAAAGCCTATTATTACTGCAAATGCGGATACAAATCAAGTCGTCCTAAGTTGGAAACAGCTAAGGGATGCAGATTCATACAGAGTGGATATGTATGATGCCAATTTAGGAAAATATGTAAAATTGAGAATATCAAATGCGAAAAAGATGGTTGTTTCCGATCTTGACAGCGATACGGAATATATATTCAGAGTTACATCATTGAAATCTTATGTTGGATCATATTATGACATGGCATATTCGGAAAATGTTTGCGTAAGAACAGCAAAGCAAAAATCCGATAAAAACAATGTCAGCCTCGTTTTAAAAGGTTCTTCCAACGGTAAATCCGTTACTTTAACATGGAATGTCCTAAAAGATGCGGATGCATATCAGGTATATATGTATGACACAAACAGCAAATCATACAAGCTTTATAAAAAGACCACTGCAAAGAATATAAAAATCGATGGTTTATCAAGCAATACGGAATATAAATTCTATGTTGCTGCCGTAAAAGGATCGAGCGATGATTTTGCGGAAATCTCCAAGTCCGATACTATTGCTTTGAAAACAGAAAAAGAAACTGTTAAGAAAACTACAACTTCGGAAAGCACGGTTCTCAATGTAAAGGCTACGACCAGTGCAGACAGCATAAGCCTTGAATGGAATCCTGTAAGCGGTGCCGAAAAGTATTTCATATATGTCTATAATTCCAAAACAGGCAAGTATGAAAAGAATAATATGAGTACAGGCAAAAAAAGCGTATTAAGCAACCTTGAAAGTTCGACAAAATATAAGCTGTATGTTTCGGCAGTTAAAAAGTCGGGCAAGGAATATGTTGAAATAGTCAGATCGGATATATTGAGCCTTAAAACTGACAAGAAAGCCGAAAAGACTAATTCAAGTGAAAAAGTTGCCATTTTGAAGGTATCGGCATCGGCAAGCACAGACAGCATTGTTCTTGAGTGGAATACATCGGAAAACGCTGACAAATTTTGGGTATATGTGTATAATACCAAAACCAAAAAGTATGACAAAATCAAGCAGAGCAGCGGTAAAAAATGCGAAATAACCGACCTTGAAAGCGGTACTGAATATAAGCTTTATGTTTCTGCTGTCAAGCAGGAAAAGGGCAGCTATATTGAGGTGATGAGGTCGGAGATAATTGAGATTTCTACCGCAAATATCAATCGTGTCAGCTTTTAGTTCAGCTTCTGAGTATGCATAATTGAGAGGATAAAATGAAGACAGCTTTATTGATTATGGCAGCAGGTATAGGCAGCAGATTCGGCGGTGGTATAAAGCAGCTTGAACCTGTCGGAGTCTGCGATGAAATCATTATGGATTATTCAATTCATGATGCGATCCAAGCAGGATTTGACAAAATCATTATTGTGATTAGAAAAGAAATCGAGGACGATTTTAAGGATAGGATCGGCAATCGAATCGAAAAAATATGTTTCGAAAAGAATATAGATGTTTTTTATGTGTTTCAGGACATTAATGATGTTCCCGGAACCGTTCCCGAGAGGCGAACAAAACCTTGGGGAACAGGTCAGGCTGTTATTGCCGCAAAGGATATAATTACCGAGCCGTTTATGGTAATCAACGCCGATGATTATTACGGTAAAGATGCATTTTTCAAGATGCATGACTGGCTATGCAGAGAACATAAGGAAAATGTATATTCAATGGTTGGTTTTATTCTTAAAAATACATTATCAAAAAACGGCTCCGTGACAAGAGGAATATGCAAAATCGGTGAGGATCGTAAGCATTTGACCGATGTTATTGAAACGCGGAATATTATCAAGACGGAAAACGGCGCTTCGGCTGACGGAGCGGAACTTGACCCCGAATGGTATGTGTCGATGAATATGTGGGGATTGTTTCCGGGTTTTGTTGATTTGCTTGAAGAAGATTTTATCGAATTCTTCAAAAACGATGTTGCGAAAGATCCGTTAAAATCGGAATTCATTCTTCCGACTATAATCGGCAATATGCTGCGTAAGGGCGAATGTTTGGTTGAAGTCCTTGAAACAAGGGATAGCTGGTTTGGCGTAACATACAAAGAGGATAAAGAAGAAGTTAAAGACAACTTCAGAAAGCTGATTGAAAGCGGTGTATATAACAAAGAGCTGTATAGTGACCTATAAGGATTGACAGTTCATTGTTATGTTCTGATAAACAATGTTTTCACGTTGCGCAGAGTGTATATTCTTATTTTTTTGCGTTTGTCGATTTCTGCCGATAATTCAATTAACCGCTGACAAAAATTTTGAAATTGGGGATAAAAAATAATGGTTGAAAATACTGTTGTTGATAATCAAGCTGAAATAATTAGTGAAGGTGTAAATACAGCAGAATTCAAAGAGAAGCCTGTTTATGATTTTTTTAAGAGGGCGTTTGATATAGTTTGTTCGCTTTTGGCGCTGATTGTTTTGAGTCCCGTGTTTTTAATTACCATAATTGCAATTGTAGCAGATGATTTTGGAAATCCGTTTTTTGTTCAGGAGCGTATTGGAAAAGATAATAAACCATTCAGAATGTACAAATTTCGTTCAATGCGTTTGAATGCTGAAAAAGAACTTGCAGAATTAATGAAATATAATGAGTATTCCGATGTTCATTTTAAAATGGATAAAGATCCCCGCATAACAAGGGTTGGTAAAATAATAAGAAAAATATCAATAGACGAACTTCCGCAATTGGTTAATGTTCTTAAAGGCGATATGAGTATAATCGGTCCGAGACCGTTTATTCGTTCCGAGCAGGAGCATCTTCCTTCAGATAGGCTTGTGGTTAAACCCGGACTTTCTTGTTATTGGCAGGTTACAAACACTATAAAAATGTCAAATGAAGATCAGCTTGAATTGGATTATAAGTACATAAGAGAAAGATCCGTTCTCACCGATCTCAGACTTATTTTTAAGACGATTATGGTTGTGTTTAAGGGGAAAAATTGTTGAATTTTTCCCCTTTAGCCGTTTAAAGAATCTGCCGTTTACCGATGTCTTAAGGCTTATGTACGTGAACAGACGGTAAGAAAGAGCAGCATTTTCAGCCAGGAGTTCTTTGGGAAGACTAAGGCAGTTTATGATAATGTCTACCGGGCAAAATCAGTTGCGGTCTGATGGACTATGGTGGAGTTGAATATACATACAAATATAAGTCTTTTTGCATAAATATGCGCCGGAGAAATGCGGAAGAAGATGCAACTGATTTTATTGAGTGAACCTGTCTGGGAAAAGATGAATGGGAAAAGGCTGTGTGATGAACACGAGGAATTAGAGAGAAATACTATTGCACATAGATTTGCGGAAAGAAAAATGACGAGGAGTATTTGGAGATGAGAAAGAATAAAATTAGAATACTGCATGTGGCGCAAGCTGCTGGCGGCGTGGATCGCTACATCCGAATGCTTCTCAAGTATTTGGATAAAGACAAATTTGCAAATGTTTTGGTCTGCTCACAGGATTTCCGTGGTGAAGATTATAGAGGATTGGTTGATTCTTTTGAACAGATCGAAATGACCAGAGCCATTGGCGGCAACGACTTGAAAGCAATTAAAGCGGTCAGAAATCTGATAAAGAGATATAACCCCGATATCGTCTATGCTCACTCCAGCAAGGCGGGGGCTATTGCTCGTGTTGCGGATATTGGTTTAAAGAACCGTTGTGTATACAACCCACATGGTTGGGCGTTCAACATGCGTTGTTCTGCAAAGAAAAAGGCAATGTACACAGCTATTGAAAAGGTAGCTGCACTATTCTGTGATAAGATTATCTGCATTTCAGACGCGGAGAAGCAGTCAGCATTGGATAAGAAAATATGCAAAGAGGACAAGTTACAGGTCATTTTTAACGGTGTAGACATCGAAGCCTATGAGAATGGAGTGCATGGTGCAGTTAAAAGGAGAGAACTGAACATTCCAGAAGATGCATTTGTTGTTGGTATGGTTGGACGAATGAGTCCACAGAAAGCACCGGATGTTTTTATTAAAATGGCAAAGCTGGTGAAGGAAAAGGTTCCAAATGCACACTTTATTATTGTTGGCAACGGAAACCAAGAAGCTGAGATTAGAAAGTATGCGGAGAACAATGGTTTTTTGGATAGTCTACATATTACAGGGTGGGTTGATAATCCGATGAGCTATGTTGAGCTATTTGATGTGGCGTGCCTATTGAGCCGCTGGGAGGGCTTTGGCCTAGTACTGCCTGAGTACATGATGGCTGGCAAACCGATTGTGGCAAGCAGAGTAGATGCTATTCCGAATATAATCCGAGATGGAGAAAATGGTTTGCTTGTAGAAGTTGATGATGCCGCTGGAGCAAGTAAAGCAGTGTTGCAAATTTATCAGGAAGATGGATTAAGAGATAGATTAGTGGCACAGGGAATGGAAGATGTACATAACAGGTTTAATGCTCGGAGAGTTTCAGAGGAACATAGCAAATTATTCAATAAGGAAATGGATTAAAACAATGAAAATAGCGATATTGACATGGCTGTATAACGGGAATTATGGAACTCTCCTACAGGCTTATGCATTACAGGGTTTTTTAAAGAGAGAAGGATATGACGTTAGCAATATTAATTATAAACCTTCTACGATAGAAAAAGCGAAGAATCTAATCAAATGTCATAATTCTTTTTCTTTGTTTAAGGAAAAGTTTGATGGATATTTGAGTAAAAAACAGGGACAACCAGAATTGTTATGCCAAAGGGATAAAGCTTTTGAACAGTTTCTGAGCAAAAATTTTAATCTAACCAAAGAATATTCAAAACCAAATGAATTGTCGGAATTATCAGGAAAATATGATGCTTATATATGCGGATCGGATCAAATTTGGTCACCAATGCTTCTAAATCCAGTTTACTATTTCAACTTTTTGTCTGAGAATGAACGCAGATATGCGTATGCCTGTAGTTTTGGTGTCAGTGAAATTCCTAGTAAAAAAATGAAAATTATTCGAGAGTATCTGGAAAAATTTGTTGAGATTTCTGTCCGTGAAAAGACAGGTGTAAAAATCGTAAAAACATTGACAGGAAAAAATGTGCCTATGAATGTGGATCCAACGCTTCTGTTAGAACATGAGGAATGGAATGAGCTTGCTGTTAGTCCTCGCATAAATGGACGATATGTTTTTGCTTATTTTCTGTCAAACAAGGAATCTTATGAGGAAATCGCAAAGAAAGTTGCTCAGAAACATAATTGTGAACTCGTTTTGATTCCAACGCAAAAAGATCACTATAAATTTGACGGCACAATCATTCAGAATGCTGGTCCATGTGAATGGCTTGGACTGGTTAAGGATTCATGTGCAGTAGTTACTGATTCTTTTCATGGCAGCATTTTTTCACTTGTTTTCAAAAAGGATTTTTATGTAACGAAAAGATTCGATGATACGAGTGTTAAATCCCAAAATTCTAGAATTAACACTCTATTGGAAACATATGGGTGTGAAGATTGTATGGTGTCTGAAATTCAGGATGTTGATAAAAAGCATGATTTTAACTGGGAAGCCTTGCATAGGAGAATGAAAATAAATGCATCTGCGTCTAGAGAGTGGTTAAATACATGCTTAAAAGGTGTAAGTAATGAAGTGTAGTTTAGAAAATATAAGTGAAGAATCCTGCAATGGTTGTGGTGCTTGTTATCAGAAGTGTCCAAAACAATGTATCCGGATGGTCGAAAATGATCGAGGCTTTTTGATTCCTCAGATTGGTAACGGGTGTGTGTCATGTGGTCTGTGTGTAGCCGTATGTCCAGAAAAAAAGAACTCTTACTCTCAAAATGAAGTGATCGAAGTTTGGGCAGCGGCAGATATTAAAAAAGAAAATTTGAAAGAAAGTACATCAGGTGGTGTGTTTGCACTTCTAGCAGAACAAATCCTATCTCAAAATGGTGTTGTATTTGGTTGTGCATGGAATGAGGATTTCCATATAAAACATATTAAGGTAACTCAGAAAGATGCTCTGCTCAGCATTCAAAAATCAAAATATATTCAATCTAACACAGCAGATACATTCAAAGAGGTACAAGATTTGTTGGAGAATAAAGTACCCGTTTTATATAGTGGAACAGGATGCCAAATAGCAGGACTCCAATCTTATTTAGGGAAGGAGTTTGATTGTTTATATACTGTAGAAGTGGCATGCCACGGTGTTCCCGCCCCTGGACTATTCATAAGATATATTGATTGGCTTGAAAATAAATATAATATTAAAATCGCAAATTATACATTCAGAAATAAAGTGAAACATAAAAAAGGAGAGCATTATACTTTTGTATTTGAAGATATAATTGGAAGAAAGTTTTATAGGTATTCCAATCAAGATCCATTTTATGCCGCTTTTCTGAAAGGAAAAACGTTAAGAGATACTTGCTATCACTGTAAATATAAAGGAACTGGTCACACAGGAGATATCCTGCTGTGTGATTTTTGGGGAATTGAAAAAGCACATCCTGATTTTGATGCGAAGTATGGTGCATCTGCCGTTTTGATATATAGTGATAAAGGTAAGCATTTATTCAAAGATATTCCAGACACGATAATTCGAAAGAAAAAATCTCAATATGAAACTGTTGTTGCGTGTAATTCCAGTATTATTAAAAGTACAGATACTAACAGTAAGATGAAATATAGCTTGAATGAGGGTAATCTTGTTGAAAGGATGATTCCTCGAAAATCTATAAAGAACGTTGTTAAAAATCATATTCCGGAATTGCTGAAATATCGTATCATAAAAAAACTATAGAACAATGGGAGAAGATATGAAAAAAACAATTGTAATAGTTTATGATATGGCAGTCATCAGCGGAGGTGCTGCAAAAATTGCTATTCAAAGTGCAGTTGAATTGGCAAAGAGTCCAGATAATAACGTGATTTATTTTGCTGCAAATGCAGAAGTTGATGAATGCCTGCAATCTAATGATGCTATCAAGGTGGTTTGCATAGATACACCACACATTGCTACTAATAAAAATAAAATTAAAGCGAGTTTGTATGGCATTTGGAATGGACAGGCGAAAACGAAATTTGCAAAATTGTTATCAGATTTAGATCCAAAGCATACGGTTATTCATATCCATGGGTGGAGCAAAGCATTGTCAGTATCTGTTGTTGCTGTTGCTCAGAATATGCATTTTCCGCTTCTCATTACCTTACATGACTACTTTGCGGTATGTCCAAATGGAGGCTTTTTTAATTATCAGAAGAAAGAACTTTGTCATTTAGAGCCAATGAGTTTTAAATGTATATCCTGTAATTGTGACAAACGTTCCTATTTTCAAAAAATCTGGCGCTGTATGAGACAGATAGTTCAAAACCGATATGTAAAAAATGCTAAAGACATTCATTTTGCATATATCTCTAATAGAATTTTAACTTTGTCACAGCCATATTTGAAGTCGACAAAATTTCATTATTTGAGAAATCCCATCGACTTGTCAGATCAGATAGTAATGAATCATCATTGTAGCAATATTTATCTTTGTGCGGGAAGAGTATCAGAAGAAAAAGGTGTAGAAGATTTTTGCAAAGCTATTACAGAAGTACAGAAAAGTGTTGACATTCGGGGGCAAGTCGTGGGAGTAGGTCCGTTGTTGGATACGTTAAAGCAGAAATATCCTAAAATTGAGTTTGTTGGTTGGGTTAATAGTACGCAGTTGACAAAATATTATCAGGCAGCTAGAACTTTGGTATTCCCATCTATCTGTAATGAGGGATCGCCTTTGACCATCCCAGAAGCATTGTCAGCAGGGCTTCCGTGTATTGTTACAGACTGCACTTCCGCTACGGAAACTATTACGGATGGCATAAATGGTTTAATTTATGACACAGGTGATGTAGATGCTCTGAAAGAAAAAATACAGATTACATTGGAAGATACTGTTATAGATAGGTTTCAAAAAAATATAAGAGACTCTTTCAAATGTGGGGATTATAGTTATGCAACATATGTTGTTCTGGCTAATCGCTTGTATGATAGTATTCTTATGGAGGAACAAGGAAGATGAAAAAGAAAATAAAGAAGTTTTTGCATAATTTCTATAAAGGAGCTTATGCAGTTGGCTACCGACATGTTAGTGATAAGGCTACACATTTTGATAATACTGAGCCATTTGAAGTATTGGAACCAACATTACATCGTTGGTATGCGGATTCCTTCCCTTTTGTTGAAAATGGTCAGGAATATATTTTTGTAGAAATAATGGATGATGTTAACGGTGAAAAAGGAACAATCGGTGTAATTGACCTTCAGGATAATAAAGGATTTGTAGAAATCATTAATGAACCATTCCATATGTCATTTCCTAATACTTTTAAATTTAAAAATGATATTTATATGATGCCAGAAACCAGCGAAGCCAATCAGCTGCGACTTTATAAAGCAGTGGATTTTCCCTATAAATGGGAACTGCAGTCTGTTTTGTATGATGATATTGCGGTTGTGGATACCGTCTTTGTTAAGACAGAGGACAATATTATGTACGCTGTTGGTCAGAAACTTCCAGAAAAAAAGAATGTGTTGTTCAAAATTGATACAAATACATGGAAGGCAGAACTTGCTGTACTTAAGGGAAACTATGTAGATAAGCGACCGGCTGGTAATTTTATTCAATATGATAATGGAATCTATCATGCTTTGCAGGAATGCGGTAGAGTATATGGTGAATATTTACGTTTGTGCAAATTAGATTCTTTTGATGGCGAGACATTGCAGGAAAGAGAAATTGGTACTTATTCCGTCTCTGACATGACCATAAATAGTAAAAGAAACTATCGGCGTGTACATACACTCAATAAAATGGGTAATCTTGAAGTAATTGATTTGTTATATTATCAAATCAATCCTACGATTTTGTTGGAGAAAGCGAAGCGTGTAATAAAGAAATAGGAAATAGATAGAGGTTCATATATGAGTAAAGAAAAAGTTGGAATAATTACATACCATTTTGCCAGAAACTATGGAGCAGTTCTACAGTGCTATGCCCTCAGAAAATATTTGGAGAAAGTGGGCTACGATGCTACAGTACTGAATGCAATTTCAAGAGTTCAGAAGAAAAACAATTCTGTCTTTCATAAAAAAGATGGAATTAAGAATGTAATTGTGAATGTTATATTATTGCCATTTGTAAAGCAGAGGATCAGGAAAGAAAAGGGTTTTGCAGATTTTGTAGAAAATTATATTCCGCATACAGAAAAAGTTGTAAATGTAGAGCAGCTAAAGGCATTGGTGGACCGGGAACAGTATCGAGCCATTATCACCGGAAGTGATCAGGTGTGGAATCCGCATATCTTTGATTTTGACGATATGTTCTTTTTCCCATTTAAGACGAAGGCAACAAAGATTGGTTATTCAGTTAGTATCGGAGAGTCATCTTTGGAGGATATTCGGGGATATTCTAAATATGCAAAGGATTTTCCGTATGTTGGTTTGAGAGAAAAGGGCGCGAAAGAAAAAGTAGAAGCAATTTGTGGGCACGGTGTTGTGGACACAGTTGATCCAGTCCTTTTACTGACAAGAGAAGATTGGGAAACATTTGTGGATAAAAATAGTCCGCTTGCTAAAGAAAAATACCTGCTATGCTATCTCATTGATAAGAAACCTATCAAGCGGAATATGGCAATTGCAGAACAGATTGCAAAAGCACGCGGACTAAAAATTAAGTATATTTGGATGCATTTGGAAAAAGAATCTTTCCGTGGCAATTTTGTCAATGATGCCAGTCCGGTGGAATTTTTGAATTATATGTATCATGCCTCAGCTGTTATGACAGACGGATATCATGGTACGGTTTTCTCTACAATTCTTAACAAGCCTATGTATTCCGTGATCAATAACAGACAAAGCACGGATTCTAGAATTCGGGATTATCTGACCTTGATTGGTCTTGAGAGTAGAATTTTTTATGGTGATGCGCCAGTTATTCCAAAAGAAGAGATTGATTACACAGAAGTAGATCCCAAAATTCGATCAGTTGCAGATGAATCAAAGGCGTTTCTTCAAAGTGCAATCGATAATGAGAGGGTAGTGGGATGAAAAAAGTTATCTATATAGTGAAATCCGAGTTACATATTTATCCCCCTTGCATTGCACAAATTCGTATGTTAAAGAAAAACGGTGTGGATGTTGAAGTATGGTATGGCTCTTGCGCTAAGCAGTTGTTGGCAATTTTTGATGCAGAAAGTATTCCTTATGTTGATCTTCACGAACAGCGTGGAAAACTGCCAGGAAAACTAGATAGACTCAACAACTGGTATCAGTTTGCTTCAGCAGTGAAGAAGAAAATGAAAACTATAAAGAATGCTTCACAAACGCTGTTTTGGTTTGGAACCGCAGAGACTGCAATGCCGATGGTGGGCAAGTTGAAGGGATATAATTATGCGCTGACATCCTTGGAACTCTTGGATGACAATAAGACTAAGAACAGAATTTTTAGTATGCTCACAGGAAATGTAAAGTTCATTGTTTGTTGCGAGACAACGAGAGCTTTTATTATGAGAAACTGGTATGGTCTGAAGAAGTTGCCTTATGTTATGCCGAATAAACCATACGATTTTCATGACGAAAGACGCAAGACCCCTTCTATTGAAGCAACCAAGAAAGCAATTGAACTGGTCCAGGATAAGAAATTTATTATTTATCAGGGAATCTTGAAAAGTCGAGATTATATGTTGGAGATGGCAAGGGCAATTCGTGATTCCGGTACTGGATATTACTTTGTATTGATGGGGCTGGACCCGGAAAATATTTTTGCAGATATTAAAAAAGAATATGATAAGAGTATTTTTATTAAGAATATTCCTGCACCATATCATCTGGAAGTGACTAGCTATGCTGCTATTGGTTTTGTTTTTTATGACGATCGGAATAGTTTGAACCGTGCATTTTGTGCTCCAAATAAGATTTATGAATACTCTGGTCTGCGCATTCCTGCAATCGGAAATGAAGTTCCTGGTCTGGTTAATACAATTGGGGCTGCCAAGGCTGGAGTTTGTGTACCTATGAAAAAAGACGCTTTGATGCGTGCGATTCGTGATATTGAAGAACACTATGATTTATATGCTAAAAACGCCTATGATTTTTATCAGGGAACAGATAACGAAGCATTGATGAAACGGATTATTAAAGAAAATGGCATTTTATGAGAAAGTGAATTATATGAGAGGAGGTAGATTATGTTTCCAATCGTAGATTGGTTAATGATTTTGATTACAACGATTGTAACATACAAATCATATAAAAAACTCGTTTTTGATAGATACTGCTCTGTATCATTTTATGTGGTATTTATTGTGTATATATTTTGCTGTGTCCCAATTATATTGAATTATCTAATTGGAATGCCCCAATACACCGTTGTATATTGGTATAAAGCTTTTATTGAACCCATGAATAATGTTGACGTTAGTGTCATCTATGATATCTATATAACATTTGCAATTTTTGCTTTGTATATTTATGGCACTAAAATGAATAGAAAATTGGTATCAAGAGCAACTGAACTAAACACTGTTTTGCGAAATGAAAATGAAAAGCCCTGGATTTATGTATTTGGAATTGCTTCGCCAGTACTTTATGTGTTGTTGTCTGGTAACGCCAGTAAATTTTTGATTTACAGTTCTATGAACCTGAGAGGTGTAAACGGACAGGATAATTTGATTCTAAATTCGTTAATTCTTGTTAGTTTGTTTTGCACATGTATTATGTTGTTCTCTGGAAGAATCACGGCAAAAAAGATGTGTATGCTGGTATTGATTACATTCAGTCTTGCTTGGCTACAGGGAAAGCGTTTTATTATTGCAGTTATGGGTGCCTTTTATCTCTTTTTTCTTACAAAGTCGGAATTGGGAGAAAAAGGAAGAAAAAGAGTGTTTTGGATACTCCCGATTATGGGAATTATATTGATTGCTTTCTCGGCCTTTTACTTAGCTGTAATTAAACCCCTTTCAAATATGAGCTTTGATAGTGTGTACGACATGCTTCGAGTTGATTTCGGAAGAGATGATGTCATCAAGTATGTTATATATGAAGAATTTTTTGAGAAAAATCACATCCTGGATTATCCAGGACAAAGTTTTTTTTCAACGCTTTTCATTTTTATTCCGAGAATTATTTGGCCCAATAAACCATATAGCCACTATCAATATTTGACGTCATCTATCCTTAATCTTCCTATTTCGATGTTGCCCGCTGGAACAACACCCTGCTGGTATGAAATGACGTTGTGCAATTTTGGTTATTTAGGTTATCTGGTCGGTATATTTGGATTGATTGTCTTTTGTTCTTTTGCGGACAGTATGAAGCAAATCAAATCAAAATCTTTAGTTTTTATGCTCATTCTAGTTTTGCTGACACAGAATACGGATGTATATGTTGTCTATATTCTTTTTATTTTTATGTATTATATGGAGCAGCATATAAAACATCCGAAAATAGTGTTTAGAATAGGCAGAAAATAGAAGGAAGATAGACAATGGAACTAGCAAGTAAAGATTCCTGTACAGGTTGCGGAAATTGTAGATTAGTATGTAAGAAAAAAGCTGTTACGTTCACACGAGATGCGCTGAATAATATTTACCCAGTGATTGACAGCGGTAAATGTGTAGAGTGTGGTTTGTGTCAAAAAGTATGTCCGGCGATTAATCAGGTGGAAAAAAATAGACCAAACGCGTGTTATTCCTGTTATGCTTCAAGTGAGGCAATACGGAAATCTAGTGCTTCTGGTGGTGTTGCGCAAGCAATTTATAGATGGTGTTTGGAAAAAGATATCCCATTTGTGGGTGTATATTTTGATAACAAAGAATTAACGGCCAAGTATAAACTGGAATTTTCAGAAGAAGATATTCATCAATTTGTGAATTCAAAGTATACATTTTCTTTTATGGGAAATATTAGTGAGGATGTTATTGATATCTTAAAAAATGGGAAGCCGCTTGTCTTTATTGGTTTGCCTTGTCAAGTAGCGGCAGTAAAAAAATATGCAGAAATAAATAAAGTCAACACGGAGAACCTGTTTACAGTCGATATCATTTGCCATGGTGTGCCTTCTGATCTTTATATTAAAGAGCATGTTAAAAACATATGCAATGGGGGGGCTGAAATTGAAAGATTATCGTTTAGAGATGAACGCTTCATGACATCCAAATTCGTATTTAGTGTGGATTATAATGGAAAGAACTATTATAAATACGTTGAAAGTAATGATAATTTCCAGATTGGATATCACAATGCAACAATTTACCGACCTAATTGTTATAGTTGTATGTATGCGGGTCCTAACAGATGTGGCGATTTAACCATTGGAGACTTTACCGGACTAGGTAGAGTGGCTTCTGTTGATGGAGATATTGCAGAAATGAAATACCAAGGAGTTTCTTGTGTACTTTGTAATTCAGAGAAGGGGCAGAAGGTTCTTGCACAGATAGGGGATGAAAAGTATCTTTCTATTGATATAAGACCTATTGAAGAAGCACTGAAGTTTGAAAATCAGCTTGCGAGTCCTTCTATTCCATCTACATATCGTAATCGTTTTGTAGAGTTATATCCGGAAAAAGGTTTTGACAAGGCATGTAACGTTGTATTTAAAAAGGAAAAGTTGAAGAGACCAATTATTCATGCGGCGAAAATGTGTGTAAAGAAAGTATTGGGAAGGAGATAAATGGGTAAAATAAAAAAATTGTTGGGCACCAAACTCTTCCAAAATGGAATGTGGTTGTTCATTCTTCAGATTTTTAACACGGTTGTACCATTGCTGACATTGCCGTATATTACGAGAGTTTTGGGAACATCTAACTATGGTATTTTTTCATTATCTCTGAACTGGGTGACTTATTTTCAGGTTATTGTAGAATATGGTTTTGGTTTTACGGGAGCAAGAAAGGTATCTATCGAAGGAGATGATGATTTACAAAACTTATATAGTAGAATAATAAGCGCAAGACTTTTATTGTTGGCAGTTTCCTATTTGGGAATGAATGTCCTTGCTTATGTAACACATGTTGGTGTGCAACAGTTTGTAAGTATGAATATTCTATTTCTTGTGATTATTGGCATTGCATTCCAGTTAACCTGGCTTTTTCAGGGAAAACAAGACATGAAGCTGATTACCATAATCAATGCGGTGTCTCGCCTGATTTCAGTGATTCTGGTTTTCTTAGTTGTTAAAACGGAAGCTCATTTATATTTGTATTGCTTTTGCTATTCGGTGACATTTATTTTTTCGGCTGTTTTAGGTTTGGCCGTGTCAAGAAAAAGGTATGGATTGAAGGTAAGGCTTTGCAGATTTAAGCAAGCTATTGATGAAATAAAAGATGGTTGGTATTTGTTTATTTCCCAGGCAATGTCTAAAATTTTTAGCAGTGTGGGAGTCACGGTTCTTGGTACAGTAGCTGTTTCAAGCATTGTGGGCATTTATTCAGCAATATATAAGATTCCCTATATTATGATTTTGTTTTTCAGTCCGGTTAGCCAAGCACTTTATCCACACATCAGTGTGAAATTTTCGGAATCTTTCCAAAAGGGATGTAAAACGGTAAAGCAGGCAGCAATGTGTATCGTAGGTCTTTTTGCAATAGGTGGATTTCTGATTATTTTGTTGCGGGACTTTTTGATTTCTATTGCCTTTGGTGCAGCCTATACAGAGTATTCTAATATAATTATACCTTTGGTCATTTGGATGATATTGTCAATTACAAACAATTTTCTGGGAATTCAATTTCTTGTAGCAAGTGGACATCAAAAAGAGTATAGCCAGGTATTTTCTTTAAGTGCAGTTGTTACAGTGTTGCTAAATGTTGCACTGGGCTTTGCTTTTGGTGTCTATGGTGTTTCCAGCGCAGCTGCTATCGGTGAAGCAGGTTTGACGTTGATGCTAATGCTTAAAATAATAAAATTAAAATCTAAGGAAGAGGAGAACATATGAAAAAAGTAATGTTGGTTTTTGGCACAAGACCGGAAGCAATTAAAATGTGTCCGCTTGTAAATGAACTGAAAAAGCGAAAAGAATTACAGACAGTAGTTTGTGTGACGGGTCAGCATCGTCAAATGTTGGATATGGTATTGGAAGCGTTTTCTGTTACGCCAGATTATGATTTGTCAATCATGAAGGATAAACAGACGTTGTTTGATGTGACTACAAACATTTTAAACCGTATTAAAGAAGTACTAGAAAAGGAAAGACCGGATGTGGTGCTTGTTCATGGCGATACTTCTACGACGTTTGTGACTGCCCTCGCTTGTTTTTATCTTCAGATTCCGGTTGGTCATGTAGAAGCCGGATTGCGTACATATAATATTTACAGTCCCTATCCGGAGGAGTTCAATCGTCAGGCTGTTTCGATTATCAGTAAGTTTAACTTTGCTCCGACAGAGCTTTCAAAGCAGAATCTACTGAAAGAGGGTAAGAAACCGGAAAGCATTTATGTGACGGGAAATACAGCAATTGATGCCTTAAAGACTACAGTACGTGAAAATTATACTCATTCTGAATTGGAATGGTCAAAGGACAGTCGTCTTATTATGATAACAGCACATCGCCGCGAAAATCTTGGCGAGCCGATGCGTCATATGTTTAAAGCGATTCGGCGTGTGATGGATGAGCATCCGGATGTTAAGGCGATTTATCCTATTCATATGAATCCGGTCGTACGCGAAATTGCAAATGAATATTTGGGGAATGATGACCGTATCCATATCATTGAGCCTTTAGATGTTTTGGATTTTCACAATTTCCTGAGCCGTAGTTATCTGATCCTGACAGATTCTGGCGGAATTCAGGAAGAAGCCCCTTCTCTTGGTAAGCCTGTTCTGGTCATGCGAGATACAACCGAGCGTCCAGAAGGTATTGCAGCAGGTACTTTAAAACTAGTAGGGACAGAAGAAGAAACGATTTATAACGAGTTCAGCCGTTTGCTTTCTGACAAAAGCGAATATGATGTGATGAGCAAAGCAAGCAATCCATATGGAGATGGTCATGCTTGCGAGCGAATTGCAGATGTTTTAGTAAATGAACTGTGATAGGGGAAGATATGGGTAAGTATTTTGGAACAGACGGCTTCCGTGGTGAAGCCGGAATTACATTAACAGCGGATCATGCCTATAAGGTAGGCCGTTTCTTGGGCTGGTATTATAACTTCTTGCGTGAGCGCAACGGCGACAGTAACCCTGCTCGTATCGTCATCGGCAAGGACACTCGCCGCAGTTCCTATATGTTCGAGTACAGTCTGGTTGCAGGTCTGACGGCCTCTGGAGCAGATGCTTATCTGCTGCACGTCACCACCACTCCTTCCGTGGCGTACATCGCTCGCGTGGATGACTTTGACTGTGGCATTATGATCTCCGCCAGCCACAACCCGTACTACGACAATGGTATCAAGCTGATCGACTGCTACGGCGAGAAAATGCCGGAGGAGACTCTGCTGCTGGTAGAGGATTACATTGACGGCAAACTTCATGTATTTGATAAGAACTGGCCGGAGCTGCCTTTTGCTCACCGCGAGCATATCGGCTGCACTGTGGACTATGTAGCAGGCCGTAACCGCTACATGGGCTATCTGATTTCTCTGGGAGTTTATTCTTTCAGAGGCGTTAAGGTTGGTCTGGATTGCGCCAATGGTAGCTCCTGGAATATCGCAAAGTCCGTGTTCGATGCGCTTGGCGCAGATACCTATGTCATCAATAATAATCCGAATGGTCTGAACATCAATAACAATGCAGGTTCAACCCATATCGAGGGCCTTCAGAAATTTGTTGTGGAGAAGGGCTTGGATGTTGGCTTTGCCTACGATGGTGATGCTGACCGCTGCCTGTGCGTAGATGAGAAGGGCAATGTTATCACTGGTGACCATATCCTTTACATCTACGGCTGTTACATGAAAGAACGCGGCAAGCTGCTGACTAACACTGTTGTTACGACAGTCATGTCTAACTTTGGCCTGTACAAGGCATTTGATGAGCAGAAAATCGGTTATGCCAAGACCGCTGTGGGCGACAAATATGTTTACGAGTATATGGCTAAGAACGGATGCCGTATCGGCGGCGAGCAGAGCGGTCATATCATCTTCTCCAAGTACGCGAGCACTGGTGACGGTATCCTGACCAGTTTGAAGATGATGGAAGTCATGTTGGCTAAGAAGAAGCCGATGAGCGAGTTAGCGGCACCGCTGAAGATTTATCCGCAGGTGTTGGAAAATGTCCGTGTGACTGATAAAAAGGCTGCACAGAATGATCCGGAAGTGCAGGAAACTGTGTCCAAAGTTGCTGAGGCACTGGGAGATACTGGCCGTATTCTGGTGCGTGAATCCGGCACTGAGCCGGTTGTGCGTGTCATGGTGGAAGCACCGGACCACGATACTTGCCAGAAAAATGTTGACGAAGTTGTCAATGTAATCTGCGAAAAGGGATATAAGGCGTAAAGTCAATGACGACTCTGGCATTTACTCGGAGTCGTTTTGCATAAGAGGGAAAGTATACTAGAGAAGAGAGGGATAAACTTATGTGTGGAATTGTTGGTTTTACAGGAAACCGACAGGCAGCACCGATCCTGCTGGATGGTCTGTCTAAACTGGAGTATAGAGGATATGACTCAGCTGGACTGGCTGTTCGTGATGGTGAGAATCTGGCACAGGTTGTGAAGGCAAAAGGTCGTCTGGTTAATCTAATGGAGAAAACAGATAACGGTAATGCGCTGAAGGGAACTTGTGGTATCGGACACACTCGCTGGGCAACACACGGTGAGCCGAGTCAGATAAATGCACATCCGCATGTTTCAGGTAATTGTACCCACTCTGGTTCTGGTGCAGTGGAGTCTGAGGTCGTTGGTGTACATAACGGTATCATCGAGAATTATACCGAACTGAAAGAAAAATTGTTGAAGCATGGTTACACATTCTACAGCCAGACCGATACATAAGTAGTCGTTAAGCTGGTCGATTACTATTATAAAAAGTACAACCTTGGTCCTATTGATGCTATTGCGAAAACCATGGTGCGTGTCCGTGGTTCCTATGCTTTGGAATTGATGTTCCGGGATTATCCGGGTGAAATCTGGGTGGCTCGAAAGGACAGCCCGATGATCATTGGCATCGCAGATGGTGAAACTTATGTGGCTTCGGATGTTCCGGCAATTCTGAAATACACTCGCAATGTGTATTATATCGGCAATCTTGAGTTTGCAAAGCTCGTTCCGGGCGAGGCACATTTCTATGACCTGAACGGCGATGAGATTGAGAAGCAGACTATGGAAATTAAGTGGGATGCAGAAGCTGCTGAAAAGGGTGGCTTTGAGCATTTCATGATGAAAGAAATCCATGAACAGCCGAAAGCTGTTCAAGATACTATGAATTCTGTAATTAAAGATAGCACCATCGACCTTTCCAGCGTGGAGATTACCGAGGATGAGATTAAGAACTTCGAGCAAATCTATATCGTAGCCTGCGGCTCTGCATGGCATGTGGGCATGGCTGCTCAGTATGTGCTGGAAGATATGGCAGATATCCCGGTTCGTGTGGAACTTGCATCCGAGTTCCGCTATCGTAAGATGCTGCTCAATCAGAAGGCACTGATGATTGTTGTCAGTCAGTCTGGTGAGACTGCGGATACACTGGCAGCACTGCGTTTGGCAAAAGAAAAGGGTATCACCACAATGGCAATCGTCAATGTGGTCGGCAGCAGTATCGCTCGTGAAGCAGATAAAGTGTTCTACACGCTTGCAGGACCGGAAATCTCTGTTGCTACGACAAAGGCATACAGCGCACAGCTTGCCGCTATGTACTGCCTGGCTGTTCAGTTTGCAAAAGTCAGAGGAAAGATTACGGATGAGCAGTACAGTTACTATATTTCTGAACTGAAGACTATTCCGGAGAAGATCCAAAAGATTCTGGAAGACAAAGAACGCATTCAGTGGTTTGCGGCAAAGTACGCTAATGCACATGATGTGTTCTTTGTTGGCCGTGGTATCGACTATGCAGTCAGCTTGGAAGGCAGTTTGAAGCTGAAAGAAATCAGCTACATCCATTCCGAGGCATATGCAGCGGGTGAGCTGAAGCACGGCACCATCAGCCTGATTGAGCAGGGGACACTGGTCATTGGTGTACTGACGCAGAGTGAGCTGTACGAGAAGACTATAAGCAATATGCTGGAGTGCAAGAGCCGTGGAGCATATCTGATGGGATTGACTACCTATGGCAAATATGAGATCGAGGATCAGGTGAACTTCACTGTCTATGTCCCGAAGGTAGACGAACACTTCATCGGCAGTCTGGCTGTGATTCCGCTGCAGCTGTTAGGATACTATGTATCTGTTGCCAAGGGTCTTGACGTGGACAAGCCGAGAAATCTTGCAAAGAGTGTGACTGTGGAGTGATTTTAGTCTAGACCTGGAAGGAGCATCGAAATGAGTCTGAAGCAATGTATAAAATCCATAGCAACAGGATTTACTATGATAAATATTGGAATAGGCGAGACAAGATTTTTGATTCAAAGATTCCTCGCATATTAAGGGCGTATTACAAATTTTATTTGCGTAGAGTAGATGCAAAAAATGGTGCTGATATAAACATTATTGCTGAAAACGGAGATAATTTTCAATCACATCCAATATTGCCACATGGTATTAAAGGAATTGTGATAGCTGGGGGAGAACAAATTGGAAATAATGTAACAATCTCACATCAGGTGACGATTGGTCGTTCAAAAAATTTAGTACCTGTAATTGGAGACAATGTTTATATTGGTCCAGGAGCAAAAATCTTTGGTGGAATTCGAGTTGGAAATAATGTAAGGATCGGAGCTAATTGCATTGTCTTTCAGGATATTCCAGATAACGCAACTGTTGTTTTGGAAAAACCACGAATTATCATTAAAGAGCAGGGATATGAATACTTTGCTTTTGATATTGATAAAATGTGAGTCTGTGAGAGTAATTTGATGATACAACCTAAAACCAACGATACCTGGTATGGAATGACCTATCATGAAGATGTTGCAGCCGTAAAGGACAGCTTCAAGAAAATGTTAGAAAAAGGCGAGTACAAGGCTGATTTATTTGTGGACTTGTGATATACTGGAGCTACGGGAGACCGTGGCTCTTTGTAGTATATATTGGTGTGCTAGAGCCAAAGAGCTTAATGCGAGATTATTTTGGTAGTAGTTGAATCAATACTCACATATTGATATACCAGATAAACCTTGCCAAAAAGAAGAAAGTATGGTATAATAAAAATATGGAAAAAGAATTAAGAACCAATGCAGTAAAAA
>OLGB01000977.1_pt1 | contig 36886 bp, 45 predicted proteins | sample 1605691 | NCBI WGS metagenome assembly OLGB01 (sample SAMEA3888925, study PRJEB22519) | human gut metagenome | biome: human gut; feature: human-associated habitat; material: faeces | place: Denmark | collected 2010
TACACATTGGGGCTGATTCTGGATTCGACGGGATTTGCGAAACCCAAGGTGCATGCCGAGGGGCGGTTGGCCTCGTAAAAAGCCGCAAAAAAATAGTCGCAAACGACGAAAACTACGCTTTAGCAGCTTAATAACCTGCTCTGAGCCCTCTCTCCCTAGCTTCCGCTCTTAAGACGGGGATCAAAGAGAGGTCAAACCCAAAAGAGATCGCGTGGATGCCCTGCCTGGGGTTGAAGCGTTAAATCTAATCAGGCTAGTTTGTTAGTGGCGTGTCTGTCCGCAGCTGGCAAGCGAATGTAAAGACTGACTAAGCATGTAGTGCCGAGGATGTAGGAATTTCGGACGCGGGTTCAACTCCCGCCAGCTCCACCAAATAAATCAAGGGGTTACGTGAAAGCGTAGCCCCTTTTTCTTTGGTAGTGGCGGCAAAATGGCGGCAAGCATTCAGTCAAGCCCAGTTGCTACTACATGCGATCGCAATTACAACTTAAAGAGTTTCGCTTGCCCTGGATTAACAGTTTCGACGTAGTTTTTGACCCCTATTCTGTGCGGCTCATAATTGCTTGAATAGAAATCAATCAGGAAGTCACTCATTTTCTGAGATGTGACTTTCATAACTCCCTTACTCAAAGTTAAATTAAACACGCTAATCTTTGACGATGGTGCCTGAGTTTTACTCATGTTGGCTTGATAACCAGATTTACGCATTGCCACTAGTGCTTCGTCGTAAGCCGCTTGTAATTGGGCCAAATCGTTTGACGAGATGATCACATCATCCATAAACACACTTAGCTTGAGATCATGATGTTTGTTCAATCGGCGTAGTAAGCTACCAAAATAACTTTTATCTAAGCAGAGGGTTGCAAGTATTGGAGATTGAACAAAACCAAAAGGGAGGACATGCTTATGTGGACTATGGGACAAGTTTCTTACAGTTGAAAATGTTGAGATTTCCCGCGCTTGAGAATAGGTGAAGTAGCTCTTTAGATCACGGGTGATACGACTACGGCTCGTTGACTGAAAAAATTGTTTAATATCAACAACGGCAAAAAAATCACTTTTTAAGTGTAATCTGGCAGCTTTAAGATGCCCACCAGTTCTTAGATGGTAAAAATAGAGTGGCGGAATCCACTTGTTTCTGACAGCCTGAAGTATCTTCCCTCCGACTTTACGTGCCTCAACGCTTGGGACATAAACCCAAACCCCGGGCTTAATCTCAAATTTATCTTCCCACCTTTGAACTTCTATTGTCATGAGTTAAATTGTTGTAGTTGAAGGCCATGTTAAGAACGGCGTAAACCGCACCAACTAAGCCAACAAACGCGGTTGCGCATTTGAGCATAGCGGTGATCAGTTCAACACGCGCCTTAACTAAGCCAAGTTCGTTTGTATCCATAACTTGTTCCTCCATAGATACCTGACGTCTCTTAGCGCAAGCGCATGGCCCTAACTAAATAAAAAAATAACAACCAGTTAGCCAAGAAAGCTTAACAAGTCGGCGTCCGATTACATGCCAATCAGGTAATCGGTCCGCAGTCGCAAAGCGACAAACTACATATCTACGGAGTGGGGATAAATCCCCGCTAACGTCAGGCATTGTTAATTTAACCTCAACTTATAGAAAAGTATAGTTTTAAATCATGTAGTTATGTCGCCATTTAAATCGGCAAACCCACCTGTTTAAATTTATGAGGATGCGGCTGAACCGGATTTGACTCTTTTGGCGTTGCAATCGAACGAACAAAAGTTTCATGGGTAACAAAAGTATGGCTGCAGTTAATGTTCTGGCACTGGTTGTAACGCTCTTTGGTCAATGAAGATACCTGAAAACTGCTGCGAGTATGGGCGGCACTTCCACACAGTGGGCAAATCATCATTTTTCGAGCTCTCCCCATTTTTGCTAAATTCACAATAATGATACCGCATTATTCCATTTTGAAAACTTAAAAGTTCTCCATTGCGAAGAATCATTCCATTTCGAAATCATCAATCTTCACTTCAAGCTCCAGACTGGTCGTAAAACCGTTATCCGGGCTGACAGTATGCGTCAGGGTGGTAATAGTCCATTCCGCATCATCTATCGGCTGTTTAAAGCCACTGACTTTCACTGGCATTTCCGTGTAGAGATCTGCCCGCCCTTCCGCCAGTTGTAGCGAGAATGACGCAACGCCGCGCTGCAGCCGCTCCCAGTTCATTTTTGCTGCCCGTTCTGCATTACTGCGGTTCGCATAGGTACGGTTCAGAACCAGCACATTCTCATCCGTTCCGACCAGGTAATCCCCCTGCTTTGCTTCCGGCTCTTTGGGTTTTGTCGTCCTCCGGCGCCGCTTCACCTTTGCAGTTTCTTTCTTTTCCGGTTCCCGGGTATGCAGCCAGTGAGCGATAACACCTGTATATGCTCCCCTGTCAGCCAGGCTAAACCGGTGACTGTCTCCGTCCTTACGGGTAATAGTGATGACCGGCAACGGTTTACCACTTGCTGTTTTCCCCTGCCCCTGCCGGATAAATAGCAGATTACCGTCCTTGACTGAGGCAATCGCGCCATACTGCCGCGCCAGCTTCATTAAAAAGCTGGCGTCGCTTTCGTTGGTCTGATCCAGGTGATCCAGCGCCATCGCAGCAACATCATTTCCTATAGCAACTTTAAGGTTGTGCCGTGCGGCAATATCTTTCACCACATCGCCCACCGTCGTTTTGTGCCAGGACTTCTCACGCCGGACATTCAGAGTTTCCCTGAAATCAGCGCTACGGGCACGGATTGTCAGCCTGTCCGGGCTGCCGCTATGCTCTATTTCGTCAACGGTAAACTTACCTTTTGAGTACAGCGGCTCGCCTTTCCATCCCAGCGCCAGAGAAATCACTGCGCCACGACGCGGCATAATTACCAGGCCGTCGGCGTCGTCCAGCTCCAGATCAAGCTGGTCAGCTTCAAATCCGCGGTTGTCGGTCAGTGTCATACCCAGCAGACGTTTATCCAGCGTCTGCGTGGCATCTTTGCCTTCAATCACGATCCGAAAGGCCGGGGTCTTGCTTCCGAGGTTGAGTAAATCAGCCATCTCGTTCACTGCAGCAACCCTCCTACCGTGGATCTGATGTTCCCTACTGCGGCGGCGGCAGAATCCTGCAGACTGCTAAGCTGATCACTCAGACTGCCGAACATTTCAGACAGGGACTCATCCACCCGTTTAAGCCCCAACGAAAACTCTATTTTCCTGGCTTCTCCACTGGCGAAAAATTCTGTTTTCGTCTGGTTAAGGCTCTCAATCACATACATGCCGTAGATAGTCCCACCACCCTCGATCAGCGGCCACGCCTTCCCCTGTTCTGCCATCAGCTCCAGCGCCAGCAACGACAACCGGCCGCCGGTCACTTCCGGCATGAGGACGCCGGAGAGCGTCAGCTGATCGTTATCTGGCCCCAAAAATTGCGTTGTCGGACGGCGATTAACGCGGTTGTTGGTCACATGGCGCCAGTTCCGCTGATACTGCAGTTGCTGATAGGGAACCGTGCGCAGCTGAAACACAAACAAGCCCAGGACCATCATCATGAATCGTACCCCCCTTGATCACTGAAATTGCTGCGGGCCTTCGCCTTCATGCGTCGCTCGCGCGCATCAAGCTGCCGTGCAACTTCCTGCGCAATATCCTGCGCGCTCTGACCGGCCAGAGCCTGGATAATAATTTGCGCATGGGTTTCAAACTGGAATACAGGCTGGCTGCCTGCTGGCTTATCAGTTACAGGACGGTATGAAGCTGCCGGCAGACTCATGGGATGAAGCGGGGCGGCCTCTGCTAGCATTGCTCCCCCCATCATTCCGGCGACTACGGACGCCAGCGCGGCCGTTCTCCTGCGGCTGGTCACATAGGCCGGACCGTTAATCAACTCCGGGCCATTCTCGCCAGCAATACCCACCTGTCCACGTGGAATATAGCCACCGCTGTCATACATCCCCGCGAAAAATCCTGGGGTCTTTTTCTGCGGTGAGGCGCCCTGCGAATTATCGCCGCCGGTCATCCAGTCCGGCAGGTAGCTTTTGACCGATGCCAGCTTGCTCTTAAGCGTTTCCCATTTCTCATTGATACCGCTCAGGATGCCGTCAATGATCGCCCCGCCCACCGCTTTAAATTTTGCGGGCAGCGCGGCAACATCACTCAGAATTTCATCCCATTTGCTGCTTATGGTCTGCTTAATCACAGCCCATACCCTGGATACCCCGGATGAGATGGTATCCCACATTGCTTTGAATTTTGGCCCCAGCGTTTCCCAGTTCTGCCAGATATAAATGGCCCCCATCGCAATAAGGCCAATTATCGCCAGAATGGGGTTAGCCATCATCAACCTGCCCAGCCACAGGATCGCCTGACCAGCACCGCCGATGACTTGCTTAATCAGACCAAAAGCGGAGGCAAACTTAATTCCCAGAACCCCAGAGCTCACACGAACTATCGCCATTGGCCCCAGAATAGATGCCAGCGCCAGCGACAACACGCCCGCAGTGGTAGCTACCACGGCAAACACCGCCGCAATCTTAAACAGCGCCGCCGTCAATTGCGGATGCCGCTTAACAAAACCATCCAGCGCGGACGCCAGATTTCCCAGCCAGTCCGCAATATTTTTCAGTACCGGCGCGACGGTTTCACCGATGCTCGCCATGGCGTTGGTAAAGGAGCCGCCAGCGGCCTCCCATTTGTTGCCCAGGGTATTAAGGGACGCCTCGACACGCTCGCGCAGAGTCGCCTGGTTCTCCAGTTTTGCCACGGTTTCGCGGTAGCCCTCGATACCTTTTGTAGTCATGATGCTCAGCGCTTTTAGCACTTCGTTATCATTACCAAACAGGGCTTTCATCGTCGCAAGCTTTGTTTCTGGATTTAGTTTTTCAAGCTTATCTAACTGTGCGTACATCTTTTCCAGGCCGCCAAATCCGCCTTTCCCGTCGGAAAAATCAAACTTGATACCTTTGCCTTTCAGCTCATCGTTTACACTCTTAATCTTTTTAGCATCCAGCGTGGCCTGAAATATTTTACGGTAGGCATTACCCGCTGATTCTCCGGCTATCCCCGCTTGATCAGCCATAACCAAAAGAGGGCTGAAGGTTTTAGCAGCATCCAGCCCCCTCTGCTTGATAATCTCCATTGCACTGCTGATATTTGCAAAACCCTGCAGCATGTTCCCCGGGTCAACGCCCGCGTAATAACCTCGCTGGATCACGTCCATCAGGCTCATCATGTCTTTTTCGGTGGTCTGCGTGGCGTCCTGCAGTTTCGCGGCAAACTCTGCCGCCTCCGTCGGCGCCATTTGCAGCTGCACGCCAAGGTAAGCCGCCGACTCACCCAGCCCGCCCAGGATAACCTGCGCTGACATCCCCTGACGGCGTAACATGGTCATCATGTTCTGAAAGTCTGCCGTGGTGCCGGGCAGCCGGTCACCCAGGGCTATTGCCAGTTTGTTTAGTTTCACGAACTCAGGCGCCACCTTTCCGCCCGGTCCCATCATTGAGCCTGCCAGCTGGTTAGCGGCGTTCTCTGATTCCGAGTAGGCGCGAATGGGCGCCAGCAAGGTCGCGCCCGTTGTCACCCCGGCCGCCATCATCCCGGCCCCGTTCCCCGCCAGGCTGTTACGCACGTCGCGCATCTTGTCAGCTTTGGCCCTGATCGCATTCAGCTTGCGCTGGCGCTCGCCCACGTCCCGCAAGCGCCGCTCCTGCTCTGCCAGCTGCTGGTTATAGCGATCCGTTTCGCGGGTAATTCTGGCCGTTTCACGGGCGCCACCGCCCGCAGAGATGCCGAGGCGGTACAGCTCCGCCCTGGCTGCAGCCATCTGCCGCGTTTCCTGCTGCTGCTTTTGTTCCAGGCGTGATACGGCGCGCCATTGCGCCTCAAGCGCCTGCGTCTGTTTTTTCGTGGGGGATTCTAGCGCTGCCAGCTCGCGCGTCATCATCTGCGCACGCAGCCGCGCCTGGTCCAGCTCGTTGCTGGTCCGGTTCAGGCTCTGTGAGAGTTGATCAAAAGATTTTAACTGGCTCCCCGCGTCGTTAAGCCGTTTAAGCTGATCACGGGTCTGCCGGATGCCGGAGGCCAGCTCCTTCGAGCCAGCCAGCGCATTTTTTAAAGGGCGGGTGAGTTTATCAACCGCATTCAGAACCACCTGCAGGCGCAGGTTTTTATCACTCATCGCTGGCCCCGCTACGTATTATCGCTCTGTGCCGCCACTCCAGCACTTCCGTCAGCGGCATAACGTCAGTGACGGACGGCGGCCAGTGAAAGATCGTGGCGATATCCGCCACCAGGTCATCTACCGTCAGGCTGTCGGCAAATCGGCAAGTGCCGACTTCGGCAACAAAAAAAGGACCACCTCGACAGACATCGCGGCCAGGTCTGCCGGGTCGAGGTCCGCCATTTCCTGCGGGGTCAGCGTTGGTGTGGAGATGCGGGGGATCACGGTCATCATAGAGGCCACGTCCATTTCCATCACCGCCTGCAGTCGCGTACCGCGCAGCGCGCCGGATTGCGGCTTACGCAGCACAATTTCCGTAATCGTGGTATCACCGCGCTTAATCGGGCTATCCAGTTTCACCGTTGCTTCTGTTTTCTCACTCATGCTCTTTTCCTGTTATGGGTTGGCTGGCGCGACCTCGCGCGCCAGGAAAAAATTACAGACCGATGGCGTTACGGTGTTCTTCCATCAGGTCAACACCATCAACAACTTCAATCATGTTGATCGCATCGACCTCATAGAGCACTTCACCGTTAATGGTCAGCTTCGCGTAACAGTTAACGCTGCTGACTTTGGTGGAATTGCTCTCGCCGGTTTTCCACTCGCCGGAATCCACCTCTTTGTGGCGCCCACGGACGACCAGCTCAACGGCCTGCACTTCGCCGGTGTCGTCGCGCTGAATAGACCCGGTAAAGCGCAGCTGCACGCCGTCCACCGTGGCTTTGCCCATCTGTTTAAACAGAAGCGCCTCCGTACCGCCGATGGTCATTTCCGTATCCAGCGCGCCATCATCCAGCCCCAGATCAATACCGACTGAACCGGGCATACCGCCGCCGCGGTAGTTTTCCAGCTTGCGGGTGAATTTCGGCAGGGTGACGGATTCAGCAATGCCCATCCAGTTGTTACCGGCGTTAAAAATATTCAGGTGTTTTAACTTGCGTGGTAAGGCCATGGGTCCCCCTTATGCGCTTACGCGGGTGGTGAAATCCACCAGGTAACGGTCAGTGATGCGCTGGCGCAGCATCAGGTTTTCCAGTGGCGGCACTGGCGTATAGTCGTAGTCGATCCAGAGTTTCCCGGCTTTCAGCGTGTCTTTGTCATTCACACTGTCATCAATCCAGCAATCTCCGCCGATGAGGTAGCCCTGATTTACCAGGCTGCGCATTTTGGCGCGGATACCTTCGATAATGTCGCGAGCCAGCGAAGGGTTAAGCGGCATGTCCACCGCCCACATATGCGCCTCCGCCATGGTGTCTGCCAGCACCTGCGCGGTACGGGTATAGTTTTCAAACTGGAATAACGGGTCATCGCTGAGGCAGCGGGAACCCCAGAAGCGGAAACCATCCTTGCGGATCAAGGTGGTGACGTCGTTCTGGTTCAGCAGTCCGGCATCGGTTGCCGGGTCCTGCAGATCCCAGAACACATCCGCAGACAAGCCGGTTACGCCGTTGACGCCCACGTTAGAAAGGGTTTTGTGCCAGCCGGTCTGCTCGTCGATTTTCGCACGCAGACCCAGCGCGCGGGCAGTGGCGTAAGCGGTCGCATCCGCCTGCAGCACCGTGTCAAAGTTGATGAAATCAGGCCAGATCAACATCCCTTCTCGCTGACTGAAATTTTCGCGGTAGGCAATCGCTTCTTCCACGGTTTTACAACCGTAGGCAGACAGGTACGCAATGCCGCGCAGGCTCTGCGCCACGCTTAACAGTTCAGTGGAAACAGCCTGCGTGTCATGGCCCGGCACGCCAAGAATGCGCGGCTTCACGCCCAGCTGCGACTGCGCCGAAAGCAGCGCTTTGATGCCCGTTTTCTTACCGTCAGCGGTTACACCGCCGATAATATTGGAGGTGGTTTCCGCTTCGGTTTCGCCCTGGGCAACACGCACCACAACGGTGACAGGTTTTGCCTGGTCTGCGATGGCATCCAGTGAGCGGGCCAGCGTGCCGGACTCGCCTGCTTTGCCGCTGGCGGTCAGTACATCGGTAAGCAGAACCGGCTTATTGAGCGGGAACACGGAGGCATCGGCATCATCGCCGGTGCATACCATGCCTACAATCGCCGTGCTCACCGTCGTGATAGAGCGGGTGCCGTCGTTAACTTCAACAACACGCACGCCATGGTGATAGTCTTGCGCCATGAATGAATCTCCTGTTTAGGGGTTTACCCATGGTAGGGAAATCATTCACCGCAAGCCGTTGATGACCGTTGTACCGTCAATGGCACAACCGCAGACAGAAAAAAGCCCCATTCCGGGGCTGATTAGGTCAGTGATTTTACTGGCGATTCAGGCAACGCGGCTCCAGCACATCAGCAGCGTGTGAGCTTCAACCACGCTGATTGATTTCCCTTCACCGAGGTTATCGGTTTTGCCAGTGGTCGTGTGTTTGTGGGCTGGCAAGTCCACAATATGGCTATGATCGGCCACCTCATCCGTATAATTTCGTGTGCGGCGGCTGTCGTTATCCGAACCGACGATGTAATTATCATCCCAGACATCACCCGGGGCGAGCATTCCGCCTTTGTGTTTATGCCGTCCCGCCTCCCTGGTGATCAGTTCCTGCCCGGGGAGTTCACTGGTTTCGCCACTGACATTAACCTGCACAGCTGGCAGGTTAGCCTGCTGGATTGTGACAGTATCGCTGCCGCCGGAGTTCCCTACGTTTGAGCCGTCTGCTTTTGCCACCCGGATCGTTTTATTTTCACCGGTGTATACCCATTGCGACCACGGCCAGCGCTCATTAGGGTTAATATTCTGATTAAAAAATCGCGTGGTGCCGACTGGATTATCCAGCTCCCAGGCATCGCTTACCGCCGTTTTGACGGCTTCGGCAATAATCTGCTTAATGTTCGTATCGAGGTCGCCTAACACCTCATCGGTATAATCTTTTGCCTCATTTTTTGCGCGTTCCACCTCATCCACGCTGGCAATCATCACTGTCGGGTCAGTCATTAACTGCACATCGGCGGTATTGCTGACCGCTATCCACAGATTGATTGCCTGCAACCGGCCCGCGCCCTCCGCAAGCATCGGTTTATAAGAGGGCGGCAGGTTCGCTACTGCCAGACAGTCGCCTGCATCATCGTATAATCCGGCTTCCCGCAACCAGAACCCGCCGACCTGCGGCTGCATGACCATTTCAGCACGGATCACATTTGCGGCCTGGTCAGCGATGACCAGCCGGTTTAATGATGCGCGGTATAGCTCGTTAATCAGCGAGTCCTGCGCGGAGAATGGCACAGCAGATTGCCCGCCACCATCCCCCACACCCATCATGGTAAACCCGACCTGTTCACCAGTGATAGCCGCAGCCGCCAGTTTGTCGCGGCCTTTTTCGGTCAGAATGGCCTGATATACTTTTTCCATACTCTCCCCCTGGCTTAAATGACTGGCAGACCGATCGCGCGGGTAATCGCACCGGCAATCGCGTAACCGCCGGTATTCGGGTCAGGGTGAAGCCCGTCGCCAATCATCCACGGTCTCGCTGAACCGGCGGCATAATCCTCATGACTTTCACCAAATGACGCCTGCATATTTAAAAACGCCACATCCCTGTCATCACGTGCGATTTTGTACATCACCTCTGCGTAAGTGGTCATGGGAATACTGTTCCCGCCGTCGCGGTTATTTTCCGCCGGGCAAATCAGCAAAATATCGGCCGTGGGGCGAACTGAACGGACGTTATCAATCATCGTCAGAATGTTATCCCTGAACGTCGATGCAGACAGCTTCGCCCCCTGGTCATTCGTACCCAGCATGATGGTAACCAGATCCGCCCCAAGACTTTCAAATGCCGCAAGCCAGCGTGCATCCATCGCCGTCACCCAGTGACGGGAGTTCGAACCGCTACCGCCCATTTTGTGGATAAGCACACCCGATGCGGTTTTATTGAGGATGTTGACGCCGTAAAGCGTTACCGGCGCGGTGATGACCGTATACGTCACAGTACCGTTTCCGGTAATCGGAAGCGCGAGCGGAAAAATCTGCATCCCGGCCGGATAGGTCGAAAGGTCAATTGTGACCGGCTCTCCCCCCGTAGCCTGATACTGAATCACACCTGAACCACCCTCCGCGAACAGGAACGAATCAAATCCCTGCGAAAAATCCTGGCTATATGAAATCGTCGCGCCGCTGGCCGCTGCCGTCACTGACGAAATATCCGGGCCGTGGCCGGTGTTATAAGCGCAGGTGAAGCCGCTGCGGTTGACCTTCGTCCCGATAACATCAGTGTTATCGCCGTTAGGGTCAAAACCAAACGAGCGCCAGCCGTACCCGATGGGTGGCACTATGGCGGCCGTGCCTGCATTGTTGAAATAGCGCCATAATATCTGCGCCACTTTCAGCACATAACGCGCTGACGTTCTGGTGTAGCTATCGCCCAGCATCGCCACGACCAGCCGAACCGCCTGGGCGAAGGTCATTTTAGTCATTCGCATACGGGTTTCACGCAGTCGCTCCATCCCGTAAACATCCGGGACAATCACCGTTTCCGGCTGCGGCTCCGGCTGGCTTCCTCCACCGGCTACCGGCGTGCCATCGGGCATAGCGGAAAGTAACGAATAAGCAAACGGCTCGTAAGCCGTCGATGCGGTACCTTCCTCCATCTGGAACGTGTCACTAAAGGCCACGCTGACTGTTACCCGGACAAAATAACAATCGGCGTCCGGCGTAATTGATTTAATATTCTGACTGGCATCAGCCACAGTCCTGATAAACGCTTTATCTTTCGCATATAGCGTGACAAATCTGGCTCCGGGGTTTAAGGCATAAGTATTACCCGGAGTAACAGCAATGAAATCTGAATAATCATAACGATCATCAGGCTCACGGATTACTCCACCCTCATCAATATACCCTGACTTCCTGGTATATTTATTGAAAAGGTTTTTCCCTGATACCAGCAGGCCATGCTGTACAAAATCAATATCGAGTTCATTCGCAAGGACCATTTCCCCCGGTATACGTACAGGCGTACCGTCTTTAGCTTTTGGGGCTATCAGGTGAACATATTCATCTTGTTGACCCAGGCGCTCACCTTCAACCAGAGACATTGACGGCGCATTGCTTTTCAGCACCGTAACGCGCACATACTTCGCACCGACAGGTGTGGTAAAACCTGTCACCCTGACTATGGTCGATAAAAATTTTTTATCTGCGTCTGAAAACTCAACAAACCGCATCTGGAGGTTTGATTTATATTTCACTCCCTCTTTCACGGGAATATATTCCGAATAGACATACTCCGCGCCTGACGATCCCTGAATCGGGTATACAGAGCCATACTCGTTAATATATCCAGCGCTTACTTTATTTTTATTAAACAGGTTAACTCCAGCACCGAAAAGCAATGAGTTTTCATTCTGCCCCCCCCGCCCAAACTTCACCTTTCGGCCAGCGTATTCATCAGGTGATACCAGACAAAATGGCTCAAACTCCGTCGCCACCTCGCCACGTTCAACCATTGTTGCTGTGACGACCGCCGTCGGCACCTCAACGCGTAAAAATGCGGCATTTTCCGGGATGACTAAGGCGCCGATAGGTTTTGCCAAAAATGATTCATCATACTGTCTGCTGATAAATACACCATTTTCATCATACCAGGCAGCTGCTTTAAACTGCTGATTAATGCAAATACTACCCTCTGGCGAAACAGCAATATAAGCAGAAACCGACGTGGTGTAATCACCATCAGTAAATATTGTCCCGATAGAGGATAGGTGAACACCGTTCATCACAGCAGCCGGATCAAAAAGGTTTTTTCCCGGTGTAAAGTCCAGAGCTTCAATAACATTCATCCTGGCAGTTTGAACATTCTGCGGCAGCACCATCTGATAACGTTCGTAAGGAAGCACTCCGGCACCAAACGACAGCTGAAAAGTGTCAATGAGGGGAAGCGACACAGACAGTCGCACCCACGCGGCGTTATCTGGTGTGGTAAACGAATATACATTGATTACATCGCTGATATAATTGTAATTTTTATCGTAATACGTAACGATACGAATCCTTTTATCAGAGCAGTACACGCCCCCAGCTTTCACGCCAATATAGTCCGAATAACAATAATCAGGGTTTACTCGCGGCTCGCCAGAACCTTCAAATAAATAATACCCAGAGATTACTGTATCTTTGTTAAAAAGGTTATTTCCTGACGAATAAAAATTAGCCTTTCTGATATCACGATGTATCTGATTAACCGTTGATGCTCCTGGCACCCGGTCTACGATTTTGGCCACGCCGTTATTATTCAGGTAATACGCTATCGGATATTCGTCATCATCATGGCGCACGATGAAATATTGCCCGCCGCGCGTCAATGACAGCCCGGTAATCGTTCCTGTCGGGTCGGCTTCATTTGGCACCACGAACGGAATAATAGCGGAGGCATCAGGCAGGGATTTGCCAGTAGCAACCGGGACGCCATTCACATTTCGATATTCATCCACCCACGTCAGCCCGTTCTGACTCCTGACTGAGAATAATGCACCCTCCGGGATAATTCCCTGCTGAATAGCAGATATTGCGGCATCCTCTGACCAGTACGGGGACTCACCTGTTTTAATCACATCCATGCTGTCCATCAGATAACGGGTACGGTTTGCCAGTTGTTTAGCCTGAATATTTGCGGAACCTGTCAGACCGCCTTCCACTTTTTCAGCACGCGATAACAGGTGAATGCTGCCTTCCCATACCGATTGTTCAATGATGTTTGTCATTATTGCTCACCTGAAAAATAATAATTACCGCTAAATTGCGTCATGCCGTTATAAAAAATGCCGTCATCTGGTTTATAGTCTGGCGGATAAACCGTAATTTCTTCTCCATCAAACAGCGTTAAACCGGTGCATGCGGTCCCCCTTACTGATGTGGATAAAGTAAGTTGCGATATATGCCTGCTGACTGGCTTCGCATCGCCAATAATCCGCTCAAGCTCGTAAATCATCGGCTCCGTGATGCCGATTTCATTCAAATCGATCTCAAGCCGAAACGTCCCTGCTGGGTCGGCTACTTTCCACCACTCCTCAAGAGTCATTGAGTAACCCAGCCCCTCAATCACCCGCTTAACTGCCGCCACCGTTCCTTTGCGCTGATGGATCCAGAAAGCATCGCTGACCGCCTGCCGCTTAGCTGTTTCTGTCCAGGTTTCCTCCCATCTGTCAACGGAGAAAGCCCAGGCCAGATACGGCAGAAACTTTGCCGGGCATTTCCACGGGTTCCACAGATCACGCAGCGGCACGTTTAAATCACTAATGCCAGAACAGGCCTGCGCCAGCCTGCGCTCCAGCGCGGACGAACCCGGCGGTAACAGGCTGCTAGTCATCAGAGCCACCAATTACCGCTTTAAAATCGGTGCAATATGATGCCTGCGTTTTATCTAACACCATGTCCGCCAGGGGCTTCATCAGTTCGACGCGCTGGACACCCTGAACATGCAACGCGGCATAGATCGCGGACAGCCGCACATCACGCCCCAGGCGACGCTGCTCGTTGATGTATGCTGCACCCTGCGCTTTCGCGGCCGCCAGGATGGGTTCTTTTGCCGGGCCGGGATAGACATAAAGAACCGCATCAATTTCATATGGAACAATCTCAGCAGATCGGACACTCACCCGATCCGCCACCGGTCGCACAGCCTCATCATTCAGAGCCTCACCGACAACCTGCAGTAAGTCTTCCGGCGCAGTACCATCGCCGTCGCGGGCCAGAATAGTCACCACAACTTCCGCCGGTGACGGGCTGAACGCCGACGCGTCCGCCACCCGACCATCCGAGCTAAGCGCGTGATATTCATAAGCACCGACTGGCCCGGCAACGCTCATCCCCTCAAAGGCCGCCGGGATGCGCTGGCGATAATCCGCGTCAGATTCCATTACCGCCTCCGTGGGCGGCGTTGTGGTGTCGTCCGCAGCCGTAATCACCCGGCGCAGTACGTTGTTATTCGCGCCTAAATTGTCCAGGTCATCCCCGCCGGAATATGCCACCATCACGGCTTTCGCCGCCTCGTTAATCCGCTGGCGCAGCAGCAACTCCCGGTACACATTCTCCTGCAGCATTTTCACCACCGGCTCAGATTCAAGCGCTAAGGTGCGGGCCACGGCCTCCTGCTCTTCTGCCGGAAATAACGCGACAAATTCAGCCTTGCGCTCAGACAGCAGGGTTTCAAAATCCGGCACATCCACAATTTGCGGCGGCGGTAGCTGGGAAAGGTCAATAACGGCCATTGTCTGCTCCTGTCGATACGGAAAGGGACACGGGCACGCCGTCATTACGCTGGCCTGCCAGCTCAATAACCATTGCGCCATCCATGCTGCTGCTGTTAACCGTGATGGTGTCCAGCTGCAGCCGCGGCTCCCAGCGCCGCAGCGCCACATACACCGCAGCCATGATCTGCAGGCGCAGCGCCGGGTTTTGCGGCTGGTCAATGAGCGCTGAAAGCAGGGAACCATACTCCCGGCGCGCAAGCCGGCTCCCTTGCGGGGTCAGCAAAATGTCACGCACTGACTGGCGCAGGTGGTCAGTTTCCGTTATGGCTCTGCCGGTATCGCGGCTCATCCCGATATAGAGCGTCAAAATGGACCTCCCGTCGTTCCGCCACTGTCGCCAGGGTGTTTATGCTTATCAGCAACGACGCCGTTTGACGTCATCGCGCCCCCGCCGTGGGTCACATCGCCATTCAGGATCACATTGCTGTTGATACGGGTGGTGTCAGCCTCGATCACAAACTCACCGGTTTTGCAGGAGACAACCTGCGAAGACTCAATCAGCACGCTTTTCACGCCGCGAATAATCCAGCGCCCGGTGGCGGGGTCGTATTCGAACCAGCCACCATCCTCGTATGCAGTCACGTCCGCACTTTCAGAGTCTGACGGCGGCGGGCAGGCGTTGGAGTAGATGGCCGGAAGCGCAAAGGCTGTATCCAGATTGCCGCCCAGGCTGAACAGCACCACCTGCTCCCCTGGAGACGGGCACCACCAGGTGCGTGATTTACCTGCACGGTAGGTCAGCCAGTTAATCCAGTTGGTTTCGAGGTCGCCTGTTTTCACCCGGCACAGCCAGCCGTCTCGATCCACTTCGGTCACAATGCCGGTGCGGATCAGATTGGTGATAAGGCGCATGATTTCGGTTAGTTGTGCGTTCTTATGGTAGATTCTTCCACGTCTTAAGCGATAAAATCGCTCATTCCAAATTGTATGAACATTGACACAATGCTATGTTTTCCAAATAAATAGATGAGTTAAAAAAATGTCTAAACAAGAGCAATCAGAAAAACATCCAGACAAGCCAGTAAATACCGCAAAGTGGCATCCTCGTAATTTATTGAATCCCATCACCGAGATTATTACCATTTTCGTCATATCAAAAGATGAAAATGAAGTTGAGAAATTGGCTGAAAGATTTCAAATGCGAATCCAGAAATGGATATTTGTAACATTAACCTTCTTGCTTTTAGCCAAAGGTTTTTTTGAGGTGTTACAAACTTTATCTTTTCTAGAACAACCAATTCGATTAGATATCCCCACTTTAAATGAGCCACTAATTTTCTATAAAGATTATGGTATTGCCAGCAATCTATTAAAAATTAAATCGCTTGTTTTCGTTGCCAATGCTCTGGCTCTCTCCTGTGGATTCCAGTTGGCATACATGCTTGTAACTAAAGGCCCTGATGAAGCTGTTGAACCAATTATGCTAGGAATTGCATCCGCCATTCTTTTGATTCTTTCAGATAGTTCACCGAGCGCATGGGGGCAAGAGAAATCTTTAGCAATTCTTCTTTTAATAATTAGCATCCCTATTTTATATTGGTCATCAAGAAAAATGAAACAAGATAGAGACATTGACAAAGAGAAAGAGGAGAACGAAAGAAAGGAGAAAGAAAAAAATGAATCAAAATCCGGCCCCATGTAATATCCATAAAAGTCAACTAGGGTCTGATAAATACTCAAATAATTTTCCTTGAATTAACATATCAGTTTCATGGTTCATACCTAATAAACGGCGTTTTGCATAGCGCACCTCCATCCCTTTCCTGCCGACCCGATCACGCAGGCCATAGTGATGCACGCGGGCTATGCGCTGCACCCGGCTCTCAAACTCGACACTTGCTGCGTCCTGGCTGGCGAGGGCTTTCAGGTATTTTGTGGTGCGGAGTTTTGCAAACATCTGCCGACGGATGCGGCCCTGTTTCGTTCTGGCCCTCACGCGACGCGGCTCGTAAGTCGTCCCGTCGGGGTTGCGCTGCATCCTGATATTTTTCTGCTGGCTGCGGCGCAGCTGCTGCGCCAGATCCCGCATCATGCGCTTACGTGCGGCAGGCTCCAGACCCGCCAAGAGCGCATCTAACCAGGCGTCAACTTCCTGCAGCTCAGCCACGGCTCACCGCCCACATTTCGTCCGGTTCGTCCGGTTCTGGCACCGCTTCGACGCTGGACACGTCACCGTCAGCGCTGATTATCACACGCTCTGTCAGTTGCAGGTTCAGGCTGATATCACAGATATCATTGCGCAAAATATCGACTTCAAAGGAAAGCAACTTTTCCCGCAGTTCCGGGTTATGAATGGCATCCGGCTGATTTTCCCTTAACCAGGCCACCACCGGTGCCATCAATAACCCCTGATCGCCGCTGAAATCCACAATCACCACATTCAGGGTGTAACGATATTCCCATGAAAGTGACGCTGCCCCGGTTGCCACCACCGATCCGTTATCAACGAACAAATGCAGCTTATCCGGGTTATTACGGACATATGGCACCGCGTTATTCAGGGCGCGGCGTAAGGACTGAGGTTTGTTCACTGTTTCGCTCCTGACAGGAAATTATCGTGTCCACTTTGTCGGCGCAGACCGCCCAGGCCGCCTCTGCTTCATCCAGCGCGGTCAGCAGATCACCGTTAGTGCGTGCCGCCGACTTTTCCAGGCGGCACTGCGTCACTCTGGGACAACCATTCACGGTAAGCAGCACCTCCGGCGAGGGCTGGACGTTCGCGCATCCTGATAATGTCAGCAGGCAGAAGAGTGTCAGCCCAGCGGCGTAAATCTTCATTTTCACGTTTTAACTCCTCAATTCTGTGCTGACGGCTTCGCAGCAGCGCGTTTGTACTTTCTGCCGCCGCGTGAAGCCTTGCCTGTTCCCGGTTATTGGTTTCGGACAGGATGGACAAGGCGATCAGCTGGCTGTTCGTTTTTGCCAGTTTTTCGCCTGTCGTTTTCAGATCCCGCCCTTGCTGCTCGATGGTCTGGCTGGCCTCCTTCATCCGCCATGACTGCCAGCCAAGCGCCAGCACTACCAGCGCCAGAATTACCGCCAGCGCCTTCGTCATAACGTCACCGGCTCCGCATCAATAATCTGCGCACGCAGAACCTTAAGCGCGACCAGCGTCAGCAGATAAAATACCAGGGTGACAACGTGGCCCGTAAAGGTGAGAAAAATCACAAGCAGTGAACACTTGCCCATCTGATCACCTGGTTTCCTGGCGTACTGAAAAAGCGCGTCAGCGCCTGCTTTGCCTCTCCCCGATGTGTGCCGCCCGCATACCACCCAGCCATGCAAAGTAGCACTGCTCCCCAGCTCAGCAGGCAGGCTACCCAGGTCAAGGCTGTAATCAGTGCCGGAACAATACTGTTTGGAACAAAGAGACTAAAAATCATCAGCGCCGTGTACAGCACCGAAAATAACCCACCGATCAGTTTCTTTTTCATTTCGTTACGCTCCTTTTAAGCACCAGAACAGCTCCCGCGCGCGTCGGTTGTCCAGCCCCGGATTAAATACGCCTTTGACGTATACCCAGCGCGGCAACTGATAGCAGGCATCGCGCCAGCGCTTCTGATTGATAAACTTCACCATGGTTGAACCGCAGGCATTGCCGGTTCCCACGTTGAAGGCCAGCGATACCAGCGCGTCATAGACGTTCTGCGGTACGCTCACCAGGACACAGCGATCCAGCGCCTTCTCCACCCTTAAAATGTTGGTGATGAAACTCCCGGCGGCCTGCCGTTCCGTGATGGTCTTACCCGGCACCACGCCGGACGTATTGCCAATGCCATCGGTCCACACCCCCGCATCACACTGATACGGCTGCAGGCGGCAGCCCTCGTAATCGGCTATCAGCTTCAACCCTTCCACTGAGGTATGAAGTTGCTGAAAGCCCGGCAGGGTGGCGGCAATCGCCAGCACCGCCCCTACCAGGCAGCGTTTAACGGTTGAAGGATTCATATTCCCCCTGTGTAATTTTTCCGCCGCGCAGCAGCTGGTAGGTTTTGTGTTTGTAGTACCAGTTGATGGCCAGCATCAGCACGCCAATCAACACACCGCCCACAGTCGACACATCCTTAAGCGATAAATCTCCCATCCATGCCAGCAGTACAGCGATGCAGTACGTGATGAAGGCGCTGATCCGTTCAAGCGTCATATTTCAGTCCCATAACTGGACGGTCTGCACCGTGGAAGTGGTGGCAATATCCGGCAGCTCCACCTGCAGCCCGTGTGGTAAGAACGGGCCGTGCTCAGCCAGCCCCGGATTTGCCTGCAGTACCTGCTCCGTGACGCCCTGCGTGCGTCCGTAATGACGCCAGCAAAGCGCGTCCACCGTGTCACCCTGGTACGCACGCACTTTCATCAGATCAGCTCCACCGTACAGTGAGGCGCATCCTGCACCCGACTAATTGCCCAGCGCGCATCACGCCACAGATCGCCGCTGGCCTCCGCCAGCTCATCCCCCCTTTTCACACCGGAGGCCGTGGCGTCGTAGTCCTGGTAACGCTCATTCACCTGCGCACGTGCCCAGCAATAAACGGCGTTGTGGTAGTGGTGAATGCGTTCGCTTTTACCGTCCAGCAAGTCCGCCGGTACATCGGCCAGCGTCATAAATCCCAGCGCCTGCTGGCGCTTGCGGAAGTCGTACAGCTCCGCATTGACCTCTGACATCGCAGACCGGATGAGTTGTCCGAGACGGGGTGACGTCACCGTGCCATCCGTCCGCATCACGCTGCGAAACTCTGATAAATCAACATCGGGCCAGAACGGCGTATTTTTGATAATTTCCGCCTGTTCCGGCGCCTGCTCAGGCGCAACAAACTTCATGCGGGCTTTCTCCTGAAATAGTGGGCGGTGGACGGGGTTTTGATGTGGCAAAAGCCTTTCGCCACCCCGTGCCGCCCGTGCGCGGGGCACGTTCCGTTAACGGCTGTCATTGCGCAATCTGCGCTCCAGCTGCTGTTTTTCTTTTTTGACGCCACAGCGTGGATCAAGCTGCAGCGCATGATTGATGTGATTCAGGGCGGAGGCCGGGCTGGTTTCGGTCAGTACAGCGCCAATCGCTTTATGCAGGCGTGCCCGTGACTGGTCTGGCATATCCTGGCCGTCTGTCAGCTCCAGTGTCTGCAGTAACAACCCGGCATCGAAAGATTCACCTGCCAGCAGGGCGGCCTGCGCAGCGTCTGCCATTTCCTCTGCCAGCACCGTCTGGACGTTACGGTTTCCGATGGGCATAACCCATCCGTGCCGCAGCGCATGACGCCCTGCATCCAGCGCACCGGCATAATCACCGGCATCGATACGCCAGAGCATCACAAACATCACCACGTCATCCTGCCGGGCACCATCAGCAGCCAGCACCCCCTCCACCCAGGCGGAATAACGGGGCAGCAGCTCCACTTTGATTTGGGCTTTCTTCACGGTGGACTGGATACCTTTCAGGCGGTGGCGGTCCTCCGCCAGCTGCATCAGCATCAGGTCATACCCCGTCGCGTGGCGAACATTGCCGCCCTGTCGGGCGGTCTGTTCAGCCTGGACGCGCAGGCGGTGCTGCCGTGCGGGACTCAGGCTCATGCGTTACGCCCCCTCGCCTTCCGGTACAGCTGGCGCGCTGAAATCCCCCATCTGGATGTTTTCGACCAGCGCCGCGCAGCGGTAATCCTCAACCACATACGCTTCATTGACGGACTCGAAATTCTCGATCCGGTCACGTTTCGGGTTATCGATAACAGAACGACGGCGGGTATCTTCCTGCCAGTAAATTGACAGGTTATCCAGGCGGGTGATCAGCAGTGCATTCGCAGGGAAATACGGCGCGCGTACAGCCTGCAGGCCCCCCATGCGTTTCTGGCTGATGATCAGATCAGCGGCCAGCTTCTCCGTGTTCTCCTGGTCTTTGTTAACCAGCGGGAAATACTTGTCAGACAGCAGCTCACGGCCACAGACCACCACCAGATCATCATCATCCTGATACACCGGGTCGATAAGCTCGTTGACCGCATCCATCACCACGGCATCCAGGTTGGCATAATCGCCACCCTTACCAACCTTCACGGCGCCTTTGGTGGTCACGCCTTCTTTGGTTTCGCTGCCCATGACATGATCCGGCGCATCTTCGCGGATTTTTTGCAGCCAGCCCTTATTTACATCCTGCAGCATCGGGTTGGCTTCGCGGTCAGAGGTTTTGGCACGCTTCACGCCGTTGAACCCGATCATGATGCGGTCCAGAGCCTGGCGCTTCACGATGGCGTTACGGATCCGTACCTGGAAATCCTGGAATTTTGCCCACAGGTCCAGCTTTGCGTAGGTCAGCACCGTATCAAAGTTGGTCTGTTCGCATTTGTATTCCACGTCCGCCATTACTGTCGGGTCAGTTGGTTCGCGCTCTTTGGTGGTGGTATCCGTGGTACCGGCAATTGTGCTACCGACACCCAGACCCAGCAGCTGGCCTGACTGCTCATCCACCGGGGTGATGTTAATCAGTGTCAGAAAGGCAGCGGACTGCTGGATCTGGTCTTCCAGCGTCTGCTGTACCGACGGCTCAACGGTGAATTTACTGGAAAGTTCTTCCACTTCCACGTTGTTCAGGCGTGCCAGCTGCTGCAGGTAGGCGTTAAAGGCAAAACGGGTTTTCTTTTTCATTGGTTCTTATGCTCCATCAGCAATTGGTCAGTGTGCCTGCCGGTGCGTTTCCGCCCGGCGCGCGCTGGCGATAATCTTTGCGGCTGTCTTCCTGGCTCAGCCGCTGCTCCAGTTCAGCAAAAGCGGTCTGCTGTTCCTGCAGGGAGGCTTCCAGCTCAGCAATGCGCGCATCCTGCGCAGACAGGGAGTGATCAGTGCGTTCGCTCAGGTTTTGCTGTTCAGTAGCAATCAGCTCCACCGCGAGATGCACGTCAGAAAAACGCGCTTCATCGTTCTGTTCTTTTTTCGTGAACATCGCGGCAACGCGGGAAAACAGGGAGGGTTTATCGTCCTGGACTTCTTCCCACTCGATCAGCGTTTCTTCTGCGGCGGTAAAGAGGTTTTCTGGGTTTTGCTTGCGGCCTGCCAGGGGGTTACTTCTGGCACTGGCGCTAAACTGCAGCATTTCAGTACCGAGGCTTGCGGGATCATCCGTCGCCGCCAGGCCAACCAGGTAGGCTTTGCCGGTATCGGCAAAACTGGTATTGACTTCCATCGAGGTAAACAGCTTTTGCAGATTACGGGTATATGCCACCAGGTCCTCTGACGGGGTGATCCACGCATACAGGGCCAGTTTCCCTTTCAGCGGGCCGTCTGCAATCTCCTCTGTTTCCAGCTTATCCACTGTACCGAAACGGCGGAAAGGGCTATCAGGGGTGTAACCCTTGATGTGCTCCAGATTAATCAACGCGGTATACACCTGCGGGTCATAGCTCGCCGCCATCTGTTCCAGCCAGGCACGCTCAATATTGCGCCCGTCTGTCGTTGCCCCTTCCACACCGATGCGGAAGCGCTTTGCTTTTACAGCCATATGACCGACTCCATCAAATAACTCTGTGAGGCCTTATGGTTGCTGCGATGGAGGGGGTGAAACAACGCGCGGACCTTGTGCGGTAAACCATACAAAGGCCAGCCGGGGAAAGGCGCCAGGCAAGGCCGTATGTTTGTGCCATGGAAACGATGACCCCCGCAGACCTCGATCCCCGCAGGCAGGCATTACTGCTGTATTTTCAGGGATACCGCGTAGCCCGCATTGCTGAAATGCTGGGCGAAAAAGTTGCAACCGTTCACAGCTGGAAAAAGCGTGACAAGTGGGGCGAATACGGCCCACTCGATCAGATGCAGCTCACCACTGCCGCCCGCTATTGCCAGCTCATCATGAAGGAGCACAAGGAAGGGAAAGACTTTAAAGAAATAGACCTGCTGGCGCGCCAGTCAGAACGACACGCCCGCATCGGTAAATTTAACAACGGTGGTAATGAGGCGGACCTAAATCCCAACGTGCAAAACCGCAACCGCGGCCCCCGCAAACAACCTGAAAAAAACCAGTTCAGCGACGAACAGATCGAAAAGCTGGAAGAAATTTTCCGCAACGGCATGTTTGAATATCAGCGCCACTGGTGGGAAGCAGGAATTAAGCACCGCATCCGCAACGTGCTTAAATCGCGCCAGATCGGCGCTACGTATTATTTCGCGCGTGAAGCGCTGATGGACGCCCTGATTACAGGGCGAAACCAGATTTTCCTGTCAGCCAGTAAAGCCCAGGCGCATGTTTTTAAGCAGTACATCATCGAGTTTGCCAAAGAAGTCGATGTGGAATTAAAAGGCGATCCCATGGTGCTGCCAAACGGCGCCACGCTGTATTTTCTCGGGACCAACGCCCGTACCGCGCAGAGCTACCACGGCAACCTGTATCTTGATGAGTATTTCTGGATCCCGAAATTTCAGGAGCTACGTAAAGTCGCCTCCGGCATGGCGCTGCACAAGAAATGGCGCCAGACCTATTTCTCCACGCCTTCCAGCCTGACGCACAGCGCTTACCCGTTCTGGTCCGGCGCCCTGTTCAATCGCGGGCGGGCAAAAGCTGATCGCGTTGATATCGACCTGACCCACTCAGCCCTTGCAGCCGGTCTGCTTTGCGCTGACGGTCAGTTCAGACAGATCGTGACGGTGGAGGACGCCGTGCGCGGTGGCTGCAACCTGTTCGACCTCGACCAGCTGCGCCTGGAGTACAGCCCCGACGAGTACCAGAACCTGCTGATGTGTGAGTTCATCGACGATCTCGCCTCCGTTTTCCCACTGGCTGACCTGCAGGCCTGCATGGTGGACAGCTGGGAAGTCTGGGAAGACTTTCAGGCGCTGGCCCTGCGCCCGTTCGGCTGGCGCGAAGTCTGGATCGGCTATGACCCGGCGAAAGGTACCCAGAACGGTGACAGCGCTGGCTGCGTAGTCATTGCCCCGCCGACGGTGCCCGGCGGTAAGTTCCGCATCCTTGAGCGTCACCAGTGGCGCGGAATGGACTTCCGCGCCCAGGCAGAGGCCATCCGCAAACTGACTCAGCAGTATAACGTGACCTACATCGGCATTGACTCCACCGGCGTCGGTCACGGTGTGTATGAAAACGTAAAAGGCTTTTTCCCTGCCGTGCGTGAGTTTGTCTATAACCCCAACGTCAAAAACGCCCTGGTGCTCAAGGCATACGACATTATCAGCCACCGCCGTCTGGAGTTTGACGCCGGGCATACCGACATTGCGCAGTCATTTATGGCTATCCGCCGCGCCACCACCGCCAGCGGAAACCGCCCTACCTACGAAGCCAGCCGCAGCGAAGAAGCCAGCCACGCAGATTTAGCCTGGGCAACGATGCACGCACTGTTTAACGAACCGCTGCAGGGCGAAGCCGCCAATACCAGCAACATTGTGGAGATTTTTTAATGACTGAGAATACCGCAGAGGATGTGATGCCACCTGACGTACAACCCAATGATGCAGCGACTACCCAGGCGTTCAGCTTTGGCGATCCCATTCCGGTACTGGACCGCCGCGAACTTCTGGACTATGTAGAATGTGTGCAAATGGACCGCTGGTATGAGCCGCCGGTGAGCTTTGACGGGCTGGCACGGACCTATCGCGCCGCTGTACATCATAGCTCACCGATTGCCGTTAAGCGTGACATTCTCAGTAGTACCTACATCCCCCACCGCCTGCTCAGCCAGCAGGCTTTTGCCCGTTTCGTCCAGGACTATCTTGTGTTCGGTAATGCCTATCTGGAAAAACGGACGAACAGGCTGGGCGGCGTCCTGTCACTGGAGCCATCACTGGCGAAGTACACCCGGCGCGGGATTGACCTTGATACTTACTGGTTCGTGCAGTACGGCATGACCACCCAGCCTTATGAGTTCACCAACGGTAGCATCTTTCACCTGATGGAGCCGGACATTAACCAGGAAATCTACGGGCTTCCCGGCTACCTCTCCGCGATCCCTTCAACACTGCTCAACGAGTCAGCTACGCTGTTTCGCCGTAAGTATTACATCAACGGCAGTCACGCCGGGTTCATCATGTACATGACTGATGCGGCACAGAATCAGGAGGACGTGAACAACATCCGCCAGGCCATGAAAAGCGCCAAAGGGCCGGGCAACTTCCGCAACCTGTTTATGTATTCGCCCAACGGTAAAAAGGACGGCATCCAGATCATCCCGCTGTCGGAGGTCGCGGCGAAAGATGAGTTTCTGAACATCAAGAATGTGAGTCGCGATGACATGATGGCCGCACACCGCGTACCGCCGCAGATGATGGGCATTATTCCCAACAATACCGGCGGCTTTGGTGATGTGGAAAAGGCCAGTCTCGTCTTTGTCCGTAATGAATTAATTCCTCTCCAGAAGAGACTGCAGGAACTGAATGAATGGCTAGATGATGAAGTCATAACCTTTGAAAGGTATAGTCTCGATTAAACTAAAGTAATGGCTGGCGAAGGGCCAGCCTTTAAATGTTAATCTTGTTCAGGCTCATAATGTGGTTCAATACTGCCAAAATCAACATATTTGATAACCGACGTTAATTCTACATCCTCAGCGTCCATACTATCATAATCCCTCTCGAAATCATTAAATATGGTAAATATCACACTGGTATTATCATTAACTTCTGTAGACTCCGTTGTAGCAGCCAAGTAAACATTATCTTTATCTATGGAATCGTAATGATAAAAATTAAAATCACACTCGGCATCATATGTTACTGTGGCTTTAATCTCAAAAGTCGCATAATCTTGACTAACATCTATAACATTAATAAAAGGTTCAAATTCAACGTCTGATACATGACAATAGTTAGCCTCCGGCTCAAAACTAAGGTAGGAATCAGCCTCTGCCATAAAACTCACATCATCATAACGGCTAATAACTGCACTTTTAATAGAGTCCAATAGGGTATTGGATTTTCCTGCCTCTATATCAAACATTAAACGCTGAGCAAACTCATATGGGGCTGTTTTAGGTTGAAAATGCGTTAATGCTTCGCCTAAATCCTGAATGCAGGTTACATAATCTGAGCCACCACAGTATTCAATCCATCCTTGATCTCTTGAAATTACTATAATTTTTTTATCAAATTTTTTAGCATAAGCCTCAATTGCAAATAAAACTGTAGCGTCTGGAAACTCCTCCTTCCTTTTCTTTCTATCAGCGAAGGGCGGAGTTAAATTAAAATATGCCTCAAATACTTCATCAAGTGTTGTTAAATCACTACACTTAAATTCGACCGCACCGCAATTTGTCAAATACTCATCTATAATCGAAGATGCCAACGCATCAGCACTGACCATTTTAATAGCACTATCGTAAACAGGTTCTGTTTCTTTTTCTGTTAGCAAAAAATGTGCAAGTGCATCTTTAAGAGATTTATCCAATGCGTCTTGTGATTCTTTAATTTTTTTTGATAGATGACTTTGCACTTCATTTTTCACGATGTCAGGCATAAGAAAGTCTACTTGACTATGACAAAACTGCTTCATTCGTGAAAGCATACCTTCGTTAAAACGCCAGTGATAATTATCAATAGTTTGTGTATCTAAAACTATGGCATCGTATGACACAAGCTCGCTCCTTCTTCTTTAGTGCACAACAGTGTGTTCTACAAAATCATCTAAGATGAAAGTTGTAAACCTAACTGTTTATGCCTGCAAGTTTTCTTTTTTTCCCTTCTGCGCGCGCTCGTATCCCCGCCACGCCTGCCCGCTTTATGTAGTGGTTTTCATGCACCTGCATGACATAAGCAAAAGCCCGCCATTCCTGGCGGGCCTCAGCAAAAACGATCCTCAAACGATCATGCGGATTCATGCAGCATAGTCATGCAAAGTGGAAACGGCTAATCAACGTCCTGCGTTTGCGCTGCAGGGGATGCTTTTCCATCTAACGTATTTACTATTGATAGGGGGTAAATTCCCATTTCAATTCCACAGATCACGTCATAACGAGCCTGCGCTTTCTCGCGCATTTCTGGAGAAACAGGAGGCGAAGGCGCGTTTAAAACTGCTTCCGCTTGCTTCTTCAGGGCTTTTAACCTTCTTTTCAGTTTGATTTCTTGCGGATCAACAGCGTAAATCGTCCATGCAAAAGTGAAAACTTCACTCAGAAGAATAGACACCATCGGTATTGAAGCAATGTAAAGGTCTTTCCATGTTGGGTCTGTAATGAAGCTAGCTAGCTTTATTAGGAAAAGGCCTACACCGCCACCACCTGTAACACCGACTGCTTTACCGCTTGTTTTCTTTTGTTCAGGCATGAGAGGCTGACTCCTTCCTCTCACGCTTATTTTTCTCTGCTATATCATCTATGAGTTTTATTAACTCATCGTCATTGTTTATATAAATCTTTGTTTTATAGACATTTTTGTTTGCATCAGTATAAGTGATAGAAACTTTTGTTTCGACAATAACTCGATCGAGCAGGCTACGTATAGCCACTCTAGCACCTACAAATATAGCTGGAGCTGCAACAAGCAGCCCCAACCATCCTAACACACTAATATCTATAGACATTTTCAATCCGCATCAGGTTTGATTTTTCTGTCTTTGGCGGCAAAGTGTCGACCCACTTTAATGATCGATAACTTTTCGTCTACCTGGCCACCAGAATCTTTCACTATCTTCTTCATCTTCACAGCAAACAATTCGCCAAAAATTTTAGGGGCGTCAGGTCCAGTAACAAGCTTGATGAACTCATCATCTTCCATTCTGACATTGCGTTTTTCACCGCCAAACTCAACACGCCAGCCACTTTTTTTGTCAGTATGCGCCGAAATGAAAGTCACCGTTGATTCAAACTCGTCAACTTCTTCTTTGGTTTCAAAAAGAACTTTAGGAGACTTGAACTCCTCGGCCTCACCCTTATGAATGTTGAGAATTTCTTTCTTAGAGGTACGCGATTGTTTTACCACAAAATTGTCGATACCATCTTGTAACAAAGGCTGTCTGACAAACGCGTCAACAGCCTTACGAATCTCTGGAGCATTTACGATTTTTTCGACATCTTCTGAGCAAACAATCTCTTCCCCATCGACTTTCAGCTTAACGTTGTCACTACCGTTAGCTTTCTCAACTATGTCGATCTTACGTCCGTTAAGTTTCTTAAGAACCTCTAAAACTGTAGCACCGCCAACGGCTAAAGGTATGGCTGACAAGCCTAAAATTTGTACAACATCTTTAGCGTTAGCAAGATGTTGTACCACCTCAATGTCAAACCCAAAGGAACCGGCAATTAATTCAGCGTCAACGTTAACTTCAATGTCGCGCCCTCCGTTTACAATCTCATTTGCAGAGTAGATAGCCTCACCTAGTCCCTGCAAACTTTTCGCAAACGAAAGAATATCCATCTTGTGATCGTCAAGAGCTTTGCCTTGATACACAATACTTACTGATTGAGCCTTATCCGCCATTGAGTTCAGATCCGTTGCCAATAAAATGCGCGCGATTTTACGCCCATCACTATGTTTAAGCTATCTATTAATCATTTATCCCTCTAGCTGTCCACTATCGAATTCATAAAACATGACTCATTACAAACGAAGCCTATCAATGCAACCAGCTGTCGCCCTCCCAGACCTGCTGCATAATTTCCATTACCCGCTGCTTATCCTCATCAAGTTTTAAGCCGGTCAACTCGATACCGTTGGCACTGCCTTTGCGAATGCGGATCGCCGTCTTGGGATATAAAGGGATCAGGTTGCGGTAAAGCTCGGTTTCGAGTGCTTCCAGTGTCGCCTGGCTAATTTTCTGCTCTTTATCAATCATTATTTCGACACGCATGGAGATCATCCCCCTAACTGGAAACATCCATTGACCGGCTATACTCATGGCTACGGATTTTCGCCATTAATTCATCAGTCAGCTCTGAGACCCACTGGATAGCAAGCCGCTTCTCTTCATCGCTGCACTCACTAGCCGCTACAAGCTTGATAAAAAAATCAATACGCTGGAGCTTCAACGACTCCAAAAGATAGTCCTGCATTTTCCCTCCGATCCTCACTACAGGATATGTAATGCCACATCCCTACATACGGACAACCAAGTACTGTATATACATACAGTATAATACGTTTTTTAAGTTGTAAAATACTTTTTATCATTCAATCAGATGTGTCCGATGTAGCAGAAAAAAGGGGGGGGGGAATGCGCCCCTCCATCAGTACCACTGGCACCATTTGTCATCTTCCTGCAGCCTTTGGTTCCGGTAAAAGACACGTAGACCTGCACCGGATGGAATACTGCCACCGCGCAAAAGCAGATCGATCTCCGCCTTCGAACCATCAAAGCCTCTCGATTTAAGTTCATACTCCAGCTGCAGGTGCTGCTGATTATCCACATCCGGCCTGTACCCTTTCCGGCGCTTAGGCTTAACCATGCGAAGCCGTGCATTTAGCTCCCTCAGCTCCTTTTTGCTCATGCTATGGAGATATTCCTGCAGCTCCCGTTCATCCATACCCGCTATATCCGGTAAATCCTGTCCGCTTACGGCCCCGTTTTCGTACATTTTTTCCACAGGGGGACAGTTATTGCCACGAGTCCAAGGGGCGCAAGCGCCCTGGTCGGCTGGCGCCTCCTGAACGTCAACGGCCTTACGAACCATTTTCCACTTCATCGCATGCGTGCAAATCCGGCCCTCAATAATCGGGGACCAGATGCCATAAATACGGATGCCGTGATCGCCATAGGCTGATGGCTCGTCATTGAGTTCATAAGCCGTGCGGACCAGGTGATGTTTACGCGGAACCAGTACGCCGCCCTGTTTCATGATGTAGGTGGCAAAACACCCGGCATCGGCTGCCGCCAGCACGGCATCCAGACGCGGGTTATCCAGTACCGGCGCACCTGCTTTTTTATCGGCCTGCTGTCGCGCGGCCTGGCCTGCCAGCAAACGCAGCTCGCGATAAGCCTGGCGGCCCGGTATACCGAAAAAGCGGAATTGCTGGACGCGATGCAGCGAAGCCCAGGCATTGACATGTTCGGCATTGTCCCGCAGTGATCTGCCGGTTTCTTTGCTGATTTCATTACCCAGGCCGCGGCCGTCGATGTTCTTACTGATGTACTTCGCGATGTAGCTGGTAGGCGTCCCCTTGTGCGGGTTGATCAGCTCAGATTTAAAGCGCGGGCCGGTATTATTTCCCAGCTCCTCGCGGTCCTCACGGATGGCAAATTTACGCAGCAGCGCAGTGATGGACTTGCGGTCTTTTTTGCGCATGAAGCAAAGCAGGTGCCAGTGCACGGTGCCGTCATGGTGTGGCTCAGCAACGCGGACGCCATACCAGCGCAGCCCGGCTTTGTGCATCGCCTTGCGGAAAGCGGCGAACGTATGCACCAGATAGTCACTGCTCTGCCGGACAGTGCCGCTTGTCCACTTCGGATTAGGTCTGCCGTTGTTGAGGGTGGCATGGAAGCGCGACGGGCAGGTGATGGTATAGAACACCGCGCAGTCACCCCTCATTTCCGCGATTAACTCCAGCCCCTTAACGCAGGCCATCATTTCATTACGACGGTGCGTCGGATTGCTGCTACTGGCGTTTACCACGTCTTCCATATCCAGCGTATCGCCATGCTCATTGGTCAGCTCATGCGAGCGGAAGAACTCCAGCGATTTGCGGCGCTGTTCGCGTTTATGGATCACGGCCTCATAGCTGACATACGGGGACGCCTTTTTGTTAACCAGGCAGACGGCGCGCAGCTGTTCTTCCCGCCATTCACACCGCATCTGCCACAGCTTGCGATACCACCAGTCAGCACAGAGCATACGGGCAAGCGAACCCGGAATAAGTTCGTATGGTACCGGGTTACGGCGGTGCTTTTTACGGCGCAGCCGCTCGAAGGCAGGCGGGATAACATCAAGGCGCATGGCCTCAGCGGCCACCCTTTCCCATGACCGGCGGATCTCTTCCGGCGTAACGTCTTCATCCGCAAGCAGCTCACCGCAGGCAGCATCCAGACACATGCTCATGTGTGCCGCCACTAGGGTAGATAACCGCTTAACCTGATCCTGGTTCATTTCCGGCAGAACCAGCAGGCCCTCCAGCCCGTCGTGGCTCGCCATAAACCGGAATGACGCAGAAACCTGGCTTGCACGCACGCGCTCCAGGCGTTCAAGGCACGGCCTGATGGTTTCACGCAGGTAGCGGGAATAGGCTTTTGCTCTGCCCAGACTATGGAAATATTTAATCCGCTCCAGCAGAGGCTTGCTGATATGGGACGGCATGGCGTTAACGTCAGCCAGTATGACCAGATCGGGATTAAAACGCTGCTGCTCGCGCGCCATTTTGGCATGGCTAATCAGCCGGTCCTGCTCCATTTCACGCTGAACAGGATCACGGGCTTCATTGTAGAAATAGCGTTCCCAGACCTCATCGCTCATCGCCTCACGGCGCAGCTGCTCCTGCTCGTTGTCGCTGGCGTAGAGAGCGATCAGGTTTGAAAGCGCTGACACCGGCGCAACTTCCGCCGGGTCCAGATATGGGTTAATCGCCTTGTTAGGTATATTCCAGGCAAAAGCAGCGGCGGAATCTTCTGCTCCGCCGTGCTTTTCAACTTCGTGATGACTCACGCGCGCACCTCATGCACGACAGAGCAATCAGGTCCGCCAGCTAGATCAAAGCCAGCCCATACTCCCGGCTTCAGTACAGCAATAAGTTCGTCAGCACTTTTTCCTTCGCCCGCGGCAACGCCGATGCTGCGCTTTACGTTAATGCGGTCATGAGTGAAATTTCGATACAGGGAACGAGTCAGAGAAGTGTCGCTGTTCGAAACAATGACCGGATGGCCTTCTGATGCCCGGCGCTCAAGGATAGACGCCAGATGATACTGATCATCCTCGGTAAATCCGTCAGTGTGGTAAGTGGAAAATGTACCGTCATACGGAGGATCGCAGTAGATAACATCCCCCGACTGCAGCATTGCCAATGTTTTCTCATAGCTGGCGCAAATGAAGGTGGCACGCTTTGCCTTTTCGGCAAATGCTCTGATTTCGCTTTCCGGGAAATAAGGTGCTTTGTAATTACCGTATGGGACGTTGAAATGACCTTTAAGGTTATAACGACATAAGCCACGGTAACCATGACGATTAAGAAAAATAAACATAGCTGAGCGGCAAACAGCGGGCCAATCACGACCATGATTAAACTCTTTTCGAATATCGTAATAGCATTCTGCTGAATTATTTTTAGCAAGCAGGTCTTTAGCTATAGATATCAAATGGTCAGCATCGTCTTTAATGACACTGTATAGATTAATTAAATCAGGATTCACATCAGCAACAAGATAATGAGGATACTCTGTCGCCATCATCACAGCGCAGGAACCCGCGAAAGGTTCAACCAGTCGCGGGCCTGCAGGCAGGTGCTTTTTCAGCTCATGCATGACGGCGGTTTTATTGCCCGCCCATTTCAGGATGGTGCTCATACAGCACCACCATTGTAATGTTTGCCTTTCAGCTCTGCGATTTCCTGACAGGTGATGCAGCACTGCACGCCAGGAATAGCGCGGCGGCGGGCAGGCGGTATTGGTGCGTCGCAGTCAATGCACAAGACACGGGAAACGCCCGGCGCTTTACTGCGGGCGGTGTGGATGTGCCGCTGGAGTTCTTCTTCAACGCGCTGCTGTACGAGGTCCATAGAATCAGCCATCAGTGGATCTCCTGCGCTTCGTTCTGGATGTTTTCCGCAGCAACGCGCAGCAGCTCCGCCGCCTCAACGTGATTAAGCTGGCGCGATGTGATGTGACACGCCAGGCTATCAAGACGGGCAGCCATTGCCGCAGCACGTGCACGGCGTTCTTCCATGCGGACCTCTGTCAGTATCTGGTTAAGACCTGCATCATCCGGGCCGATTTTGTTGGAACGGGTTTCTATATTTCGCATTGTTGTTTCTCCTGAATTTTGGCAAAAGAATGCCCGGCGGGTTTACGCCATTAATTTCTGTTACTGGTTAATTCGGCATGGTTAGCCGCTTTGGAAATAAGCTCACCACTGCACGAAAATGGTTCATTGCTTTTATCAGCTCCCGCTTTTCGTCAGTCGTCAGCTCATTCATATTGACGTTATGACGATCCGCCGGAATCTTAGCCATAAAGAATATGGCGGCTAAGGCACGCTCATTCTGTTTATGGTTAATATCTCGCTGGTCCCGCATATCGCTAATAAAACGCTCCAGTTCAGGTTCTATATTCAAGCCGAACACTTTCGCCCTAAGCTCTGCAATATGATTCAGGCCATCCAGCCGATGCCCCGGACTTAGTGGAACAGTCGCAGAATCGCCTTCAATAGCCATGGTTTCCCCTGTTTAGTAGTACGCAGTTCAGCCAGCAGCGCATCCTGCGAGCGGCACGGATGCCAGCGCTTGCCATCCTTCCCCATGATCCAACCATGCCCGAAATGAGGTGATGGGCTTTGCTTAACGAGCAGCGATGCGAGTGATGGTTGTTTAGTCAACATAGCCACCTCAGATCAAACCAAACGAGGCACCCAGGCCAGTGACTGTATCAATGGTGCTGGCCATCGCCGGGCTTGCCTGCAGGCGCGCCTGCAACGTCACTGCGGTTAATGCCATCAGTCGAGTAACTGAATTGATGCTATCAACAATCTGGCGGCGCCCTGCCGTTGTGTGCGCTTCGCCGGAAACAGCGCCAGCAGCTACGCGGCCGATTTCTGCCGTGGCTTTCAGTACGTAGTCCGGCATTTTCTCCCGAGCGACTTCGTTTAGCGGCACGCACGGCAGGCAGTGGATCTGTGCCAGGAAACCATCAACCAATGCGGAATCCTCGGTCAGATCAGTAAGCAGCCAGATTTCCGGTGCGGTAAGTTGGTGCGGCTGGTCAGGGTTTAGCTTATTACGCAGTGTCTGGACATTCATTCCCGCGCGTTCTGCCAGTTTCGCCATGTTATGACGCAGCGCGAAAGCCCGGCAGGCCTCTTCAAAATGTGGATGTTTGGAAATCCTGAAATCAAACATGTTCGTCGCTCCAAAAGTTCTCATAATTGGACTTACTGACCAACGATGATGCGGAAGTTGGAGTGACCAAGGGACTCACGAACCTGATCGGTTTTGTACATCAGGTAACGCAAACTTACACGACCTTTATTTTTTTCTTTCTTTACCATGTACTTAGCGAGTTTTCCATGGTGGATTTTTTGATAAACAGAACCGCGTGAAATACCTTCCCATTCCGCGAACTCTGCAGGAGTTGCCATCTCTTTTGGTACACGAATTGAAATATCTGTGCTCATAGTGCAGTATCTCTTGGTTTGGTTTCGTTTTATCTCGTTTTATTTGGTTGAGGTTTGTTTTTCTAACCTAAATCGAATACTAAGATCACATTTTATATACGTCAAGGGTTTTGCTTATGAGATCTATCAAGGTTGGCAATGACAGCGGAGGACGTGAAGCAATCAATAGGCTGATTAAGGCTTATAAATTCAACTCTCGACAGCAACTATGCGACCATCTTTCTGTTTCAAAAAGCACTATGGCAAACAGATATTTAAGGGATAGTTTTCCCGCGGAATGGGTTATACAGTGCGCTCTTGAAACTGGGGTTTCGCTACTTTGGTTAGCTACCGGGCAGGGAGATAAAAATGATAATAATGCTCAGGAAAATAGTTTTGTTTTTGTGAACCACTCCCACATCAAACCGTTATCCGAGGTAGTAGCACCTGAAATTGACAAGGCCACATTGGATGGTGGAGCTTTAGTTGACCATGGAAAAGTCATACTAGATAACAGCCTGATCCCTCACAACATAACTAATCCGTGGCTCATCCATACGGATGATGGTTCCTATCTCGTTGACCGTAGCGGCACTCCGCCAGTAAACGGTACATGGCTCGTCGATATCGATGGGATAAAAACGATGGCAAAGCTTGCACGAATCCCCGGAAATCGATTAGTTGTCCAGCAGGGCGAATCATCTTTTGAGTGCAGCCTTGATGATATTGAGGTCGTAGGCCGGGCAGTTAAAGTCATAAAGAGCATCTGAACATGACCATCAGAAAACAGCCGAACGGAAAATGGTTGTGCGAGTGCTATCCGAACGGGCGGGACGGCAAGCGCGTGCGCAAGCAATTTGCGACAAAGGGCGAGGCTATAGCATTCGAAAATTTCACCATGGATGAAGTGAACAAAAAGCCGTGGCTGGGTGAAAAGGAAGATCGGCGGCGTTTGTCAGAATTGATTGAGCAGTGGCACTCCCTTTATGGCCAGACGCTCGCAGACCCCAAGCGCCTGATGGCGAAACTCAACATTATTTGTAACGGCCTAGGCGATCCCATCGCCTCGGAGCTAACAGCTGGTGACTTTACCAGATATCGAGAAGCACGATTAAAAGGTGAGATACGAAACGAAGACGGCACGCTAATGTCGCCAGTAAAGCCCCGCACGGTAAACCTGGAACAGCGTAACTTATCATCCGTTTTTGGCACCTTGAAAAAGCTGGGCCACTGGTCAGCGCCTAACCCGCTCGCCGGGCTGCCTACATTCAAAATTGCAGAGGGAGAACTGGCATTCCTGGCCCCGGACGAAATTAAACGCCTGCTTGATGCCTGCGCTGACTCTCAAAGCCCCAGCTTGTTGAGTATTGCAAAAATATGCTTGGCCACCGGCGCGCGGTGGAGTGAAGCCGAAAACCTGCAGGGCCATCAGTTATCTAAATACCGGATCACCTATACCAAAACCAAAGGCAAGAAAAACCGAACCGTACCGATATCTCAGGATCTATATGACGAACTCCCCAAAAACAGAGGGAAGTTGTTCACTCCATGTAGAAAAGCGTTTGAGCGCGCAGTGAAACGAGCAGGTATTGATTTACCAGAGGGTCAATGTACTCACGTTCTGCGCCATACATTCGCCAGCCATTTTATGATGAACGGCGGAAACATACTGGTCCTTAGAGATATATTAGGTCATTCCGATATCAAAATGACTATGGTTTATGCTCATTTTTCGCCTGATCATCTTGAAGATGCGGTGACAAAGAATCCACTTTATGCATTAAACTACTCTAAAGGGTAAAACATGGGAAGTGAAAATTTATCTGATGGTTTGAATGATATTTTTTCAAACATAGTCAATGAAGAAAGTTTAAATTTACCATTTACGGTTGAATCTGACATTATTAGTGACTTTAAAGAAAAGTGCCAAATCTATTTCAACCTTTTAAATGACTATACTGAGAACAATGAAACTGGATTATCCAAGAGAATCAGCAGACGTCTAGAAAAAATTATTGAGATTTATTTTGGATTAGTCACCTCTTTGTCAGAATTTTTATCTGGTGATATTAAGGCAGCATATGATAGCTTTGATAAAACCTTTTCTGACAATGTAACCTCTCGCTATATACATCACATATCTATTCCACTAAACAAGTTGTGCAACGAATCCAAACCTCTATTTCGAGTCAGGAAGTCTGACACTTCAATAAAAGACAGAAGTGAGATATTTCACATCCCTTTCTCTATGCGGCATTTAGTCAACGCACAGAGATACTCTGTCGCAGGTTTGCCATGCTTATATCTTGGATCGTCTTTGTATGTCTGTTGGTTGGAAATGGATAAACCAGACTTTGACAAACTATATATTTCTTCTTACTCGTCTGATGAAGAGAATTCTAAAATTTTGGACTTTACCGCCGAAATCCTTTACTCACGTTTTTATGGCATTGTCGATGATGATGAAATGCCGTACCTTACAAAAATGGCATATATTTGCTTAATGCCATTGATTTACGCTTGCAATTTTAGAAAAAAGCATAACAGTACATCATTTACTCAAGAGTACATAATTCCAAACTTATTAATGCAATGGATTAGCCGCCGGGCAAAATCAAATATTGTTGGCATCGCTTACAGATCCACGAAAATGGTTAAAACAAATGATGGGGACAAGTCAATCAATGTTGTACTCCCTCCAAAAGTCACTTACCAACAAACAATCTCAAAAGATTTTTGTCCCAAACTGATTAAAATGTTTAAGCTCACTCCCCCTGTATCATGGCAAGTACTTAAAACACTGGATTACACATGCGAGCCAGGTGAAGGAGATAGGGTAAAGTCCGCCTCAAGGTTTTTGAGGCGGACTGAACGCCTGTCAGGGATCAAGAATTTTGACGACAGCATTGTGCACCTTTACCCTCTCACCGACTTCTATAAACTCGAGAAGTGCATGGATAACTTGCTTGAGTACGACTTCATTGAAGATAAGAAGTGATGGCGGCACTTTGGCGGCAAAGCAGTAAAAATGTATAAAATTGGCAAACACCACAAAAAAACAACGTATTGTTTTAAAACATAAATTACTGTTTTTGTTGTAGTGAAAATGCTATGTAGGAATTTCGGACGCGGGTTCAACTCCCGCCAGCTCCACCAAAATTCTCCATCGGTGATTACCAGAGTCATCCGATGAAGTCCTGAGAGCCCGCACGGCG
>OLGB01000979.1_pt1 | contig 36858 bp, 33 predicted proteins | sample 1605691 | NCBI WGS metagenome assembly OLGB01 (sample SAMEA3888925, study PRJEB22519) | human gut metagenome | biome: human gut; feature: human-associated habitat; material: faeces | place: Denmark | collected 2010
ACGGTTCAGTTACGTTTTGCGCGAAGCTCAGTTACGTTTTGCGCGCCGCGCGACACCAGCTATCTGTATGGTATAATTTTTCGTCAGTATACATTTTTGTGTGGGACATTTTTTCATTTTCGCGAATCCGGTTTATTCTTGTGTCCATAGAACGCCTCCTATCGTTTATTCCTGCCTGATGTATCGCTGGTTTTTACTGTTTGGCTTGTCTGGAATAGTCATGTGTATTAAATTCATTTCTATTGCAGGGTGCAGATAGTTTCTGCGAAAACCTTCTCTGGATTTCAAACCTAATTTATGCATAAGTGCGTTGCCTGTATAAGGAATGTCATATTCCATATTATCAAGCAGTTTTCTGACAGATTCAGAAAGGTGTTCGTTTTCCTGATTCATTTGGATAGAAAGTTCTCCCAGAACTTTGTCAATCTGTGTCAGCATGAATTCGATAAAAAAAGTAGATTCTCCTGACACATGGCACTTTGCAATGGCATCATAGTAATCATCCTGAAACTTTTCAATCTGGCTTTCAATGGGAACATATTCAAAGACCGGTTTCCATTTGGAAAGAAGAGCAGTATGCCATAATCTTGCCATTCTGCCGTTCCCGTCAGAAAAGGGGTGGATAAATACAAATTCATAATGAAATATGCAGCTTAAAATAAGAGGGTGTACTTCTACTTTATTTCGTTTCATCCAGTTAAAAAGCTGTTCCATTAGTTGTGGTACAAATTGAGCTGGCGGAGCCATAAAAATACATTCACTGCCATGAAACACACCTTCTTCGCCGTGCCGAAATTCGCCGGATTCTTCTTTAATATATTTCGTCATAATTCCATGAAATTTTTTTAAATCGCTGATACTGTATGGATTTATTTCAGAGATTTTCCCATAGGCAGCATAGGCGTTTTTTACTTCCTGAATTTCTTTTTGTTCACTGAGTACCAGCTTCCCGTTGATAACATCTCTGACCTGATTTAGTGACAGGGAGTTTGCTTCAATTTTCAAAGAAGAGTGAATGGATTTTATTCGATTATTTTTTCTGAGATGTGGCTTTGCTTCCAGATTGCTGAGCAGAGCAATACGTCCGATTTTTTCTGAAATAGATGCCACAAGGGATAAAATGGTATTGGTAATGGTAAAGGGCGGTGTATAGTTATCCATAAAACCTCATTTCTTAAAACAGACTTTGTTTACTTGCGTATTATCTTGCGTACTTTCTTACTCATTATACATATAAAACAGAATAATTTCAAATGGTTTTCGGGAAAGAAAGGTATTGCCGGAATGGAATCCGGCAATTATAATGACAGTAGAAATGAGAACATCAAATCAGTACAGTGGATAAGGAAGTGGGATTATGGAATCGAGAGTACAGAATGCAAGGGAGAGAAAAATGTGCGGTCATAACTGTGCCCAGGCGGTAGCCTGCGCCTATTGTGATTTGGCTGGGATAGACGAGGAAACGGTCAAAAACATGACCCAGGGCTTTGCAGTAGGAATCGGCGGCAGTATGGAGTCCACCTGCGGCGCTATTATAGGGGCGGTAAATATACTGGGACTTATCAACAAGAATCCGAAGAAAACCATGCAGAGTGCCAGAAGAATCATTACTGCGTTTAAGGAGCAGAACGGCACGGTTGTATGCCGGGAGTTAAAAGGAATGGATGATGGTATTGTAAAAAGGGAATGTGTTGACTGTGTAGGAGATGCCGCGGCGCTGCTGGAAAGGGAACTGGAGGGATAAATTATGGAAAGCTTTATTAACAATGCCCCATTTGCTCTTGTACTTGTATTTCTTGTAATAGGATTTGTACTGTTGATTAAGGGCGCAGACTTTTTTGTGGAGGGAAGCTCAAGCGTGGCAAAAAGACTGCATGTTCCGTCTATCATCATCGGACTTACCATTGTTGCAATGGGGACATCCCTTCCGGAAACATCGGTCAGTGTATCGGCTTCCATTACAGGGAACAATGAACTTGCGGTCAGCAATGCAGTGGGTTCCAATATATTTAACCTGATGGTGGTTATCGGTGTGTGTGCAGTATTAGCCACAGTAAATGTTGCAAAGGAAACAATTAAGAGAGATATTCCTTTTTCCCTTATCTGTGCAGGTCTTTTAATGCTTTTGGGGATTATCGGAGTTGGCGACAAATCAGGCATGACCCTTGGACACCTGGATGGTGTGATATTGATTATATTTTTTGCCGGTTATGTTTTCTACATGATTAAAATTGCATTAAAGGCAAGTAAGGAAGGCAGAAAGGTCGAAGTGGAAGGCGGCTCAGACGAGGAGATTAAGCTTGTTTCCGTTCCTGTGAGCATCCTGTTTATAGCCGGCGGAGCAGTTGCGATTGCCATCGGCGGGGATATGACAGTAGATGCAGCATCCAGAATCGCAAGTGAACTGGGAATGAGTCAGACACTGATCGGGCTTACCATTGTTTCAATAGGAACTTCCCTTCCGGAGCTTGTGACATCCATCGTTGCAGCCAGAAAGAATGAAGTTGATATGGCACTTGGTAATGCGATTGGCTCCAATGTGTTTAACATACTTATGGTACTTGGTATTGCATCGGCAATCAGCCCGATTAGCATAATTACTGAGAATATAATTGATTTGTGCGTCCTTATTGTATTTACAGTGTGCGTATGGATATTTGCGGGAACCAGAAAGAAAATCGGAAGAATCGAAGGGGTCTGTATGGTTGCGTTTTATGTTGCATATGCGGTTTATATCATCATCAGATAAAAACTCATGTTATGGGAAACTATAAATCCAGCAGATACAGTCGGAGAAGGTACAGGATGTGATTGGTAAAATTGCAGAAAGACTTGAAATGTAAAATATTTTTGTTTGACTTTTTTGAAAAACAGCAATATAATGAGCAAATATAATGTGATTAAAAAGTGTGTAGCTTGTCAGCGTAAGTCCAACTTATGCGGCAGGTGCACACTTTTTTTGTGCAGAAAATGAGAAAGACGCAAACTCATTATGCACACAGAACCTGCGCAGAAAAGGAGAATGAAAATGGAAGAAAGCAACAAAATGAGGGAGATGCCGGTCAATAAGCTTATGATACAGATGGGAATCCCAATGATTTTATCGATGGCATTACAGGCAGTCTACAATATTGTAGACAGTGCCTTTGTAGGAAATATGAGGGTAGGAAGCGAAGCGGCGCTGAATGCGCTTACACTGGTATTTCCGGTGCAGATGCTGATGGTAGCAGTCGGAATTGGAACAGGAGTAGGGACAAATGCACTTCTTGCGAGAATACTGGGGCAGGGAGATAGGAAAAAAGCTGCTGAAGCAGCAGGAAACAGTCTGTTTTTGGGAGTGATTATCTATGTGGCATGTCTGCTGTTTGGAATATTTGGAGTAAAGGCTTACATTTCTTCTCAGACAGTTGATTCGGAAGTAATTGCTATGGGAACGGGATATTTGAGGATATGTTGTGTGATTTCCTTTGGCATTATTTTCTTCTCTCTGTTTGAAAAATTATTGCAGGCAACAGGACGTTCCCTTTATTCCACAATCGGTCAGGTTGTTGGTGCTGTGGTAAATATTATTCTTGATCCAATCATGATATACGGTATCGGACCGGTGCCTGAGATGGGAGTGGAGGGCGCTGCCTATGCAACGGTAATTGGACAGGTGGTATCAGCAGGGCTGCTATTTGTTTTCTATATAAAATTAAATAAGGAATTTGAACACGGTTTAAAATATCTGAAACCGAACAGAGAAGTGATTGGAAAAATATATTCCATTGGACTTCCGGCAATCATCTCACAGGCACTGATGTCAATTATGGTATATGTTATGAATCTTATCCTGAAATTCAATCCGGCAGCCCAGACTGCATACGGACTGTTCTATAAAGTGCAGCAGTTTGTTCTGTTCCTTGCATTCGGACTGAGAGATGCAATTACCCCCATTATCGCCTTTGCATATGGAATGGGAAGCAAAAAGAGAATCCGGGATGGAATCAAATATGGGTTGATTTATACGGTTGTCCTCATGATTTTTGGTGTGGCAGTTACAGAAATTTTTCCGGGGGCTTTTGCAGCTTTATTTAATGCAGGGGAGTCCAGAGAATATTTTATGGAAGCAATGAGAATTATTTCTGTCAGCTTTATTTTTGCAGGAGTAAATGTGGCATATCAGGGAATCTATCAGGCATTGGAGGGAGGTATGGAATCACTCGTGATTTCCCTGCTCAGACAGCTTGTCATCATTTTGCCGCTGGCAGGGATTTTTTCCATTTTTGTCAGAAACGGACAGATGGGAGCAGCCCTAATCTGGTGGGCATTTCCGATAACAGAGATAACAGCCTGTCTGGCAGGGTATGTGCTTTTAAGGAGAATCTTAAAGAGCAGGTAATCCGGCTGAAAAACTGCCGGCGGCTTCCGTTTTGAAGCTGCCGGCGGGCAAGAATCCGGACTTTGATGTTAGCTGTCCTTGCAGCCATCGCATCTGTCGAATCCGGGGTTGAATGCGTAAAAGTTTTTGGAGTTTAAGTTATCCTGGGTGATGCGCAGAGCTTCCCCGAAGCGCTGGAAATGGACGATTTCCCGTTCCCGTAAAAACTTGATGGGAGCGCAGACATCCGGTTCCTTTACCAGGCGGAGAATATTGTCATAGGTGGAGCGTGCCTTCTGTTCGGCAGCCATATCCTCAACCAAATCGGTGATGACATCCCCCTTGGACTGAAATTCACAGGCATTAAAGGGAATACCGCCCGCTGCCTGAGGCCAGATACCAAGGGTATGGTCCACATAATATTTGTCAAAGCCGCTTTTTTCAATTTCATCCATGGAAAGATTCCGGGTCAGCTGATAAACAATAGCGCCAATCATTTCCAGATGTGCCAGCTCTTCTGTGCCGATATCGTTCAGCAGTCCGGCTACTTCCTTATAGGGAGTAGCAAATTTCTGGGACAGATACCGCATACTGGCGGCGAGTTCACCGTCAGGGCCACCGAACTGGGAGATAATGACCTGCGCCAGTTTAGCGTTTGGTTCCTTGATATTTACAGGGAACTGTAATCTTTTTTCATAATTCCACATTTATGCACAGCCTCCTTCCCAGGGCAGAGGAGCGGTGCCCCATCTCCATTCCTTGCTGCTTTCTGCCATATCCATGGTAAGCGGATAATATTTCATGGAAAATTCCTTTGTCATCTGATGTTTGATACGGGCATAATGGTTGAAATATTCCATGGCGTTCCGGTCGAAGGGATGTGTGTCCAGATAAAGTCCCAGTTCAACCAGAACGAAGCTGACGATATTGATATCCTGTAGTAACTGTTCCTTTGTTCCCATCAGACGCATCTCCTTCCTGTAAAAGGTTTATTCAGTTCGGGGAAAATGGTTCCGGTGCGGAATGCTTTTTCCAGGTCGTCATAAATTTTGTCAAATTTCTGCCAGGGGACGTAAGCCATGGCAATCGGAAATCTGTCAATATTGGTATCAGGCAAAAATTCTTGCATAATATCCTTCCCGTTTTGCTTTTTCTTTATAGTAATATATGAAAAAAGACAGCAGGCGTTCCGGGGAGTACAGGAATTGTGGATACAGATTGACAGTTTGAAAAAGGTGGAATAGAATAAATCTGTTGTAATGGCTTTATAACGGATAATTATGAGGAGGAACGAAAGAATGTTTTGTGGAAATTGTGGTGCCAGACTGGAGGATGGTGCCCGCTTTTGCCCCGAATGTGGAACAGCGGTAAACCAGTCGGAAGAGGCAGTAAAGGCAGAGGAAGCGCCTAAGGTGGAAGCCCCTGCACAGGAAGCAAAGCCAGAGCCTGTAAAGGCAGAGGAAGCGCCTAAGGCGGAAGCCCCTGCACAGGAAGCAAAGCCAGAGCCTGTAAAGGCAGAGGAAGCACCTAAGGCAGAAGCCCCTGCACAGGAAGCAAAGACAGAGCCTGTAAAGGCAGAGGAAGCACCTAATGCAGAAGCCCCGGTACAGGAAGCAAAGACAGAACCCGTAAAGGAAAAGAAGGTGAAAAAGGGTGGCAAGGGAAAGCTGATTGTAGTGCTGGTTGTTATAGTTTTGCTGCTGGCAGGAGCAGGCGGCGGTTTTGCCTTTTATATGAGCCCGGCGCAGCAGTACAGCCGTGCCATGAAAAATGGTGATGGCTGCATGGAGGAAAAGGCTTATCAGCAGGCAATAGAGGCTTATCTGCTTGCATATGATATTGATGATTCCAAAGAGGTGAAAAAGGCGCTGACAAAGGCATATTTAAAGTATGCGGATGAGTGTCTGGATGCAAAGGATTATGAAACAGCAATCAGTACCTATCAGGAGGTACAGGAGCTTGACAGTAAGAATGAGGATGCAACAGCGGGGAGAATCAAGGCTTATCTCGGCGCCGGTGCAGACAGCTTTGCAAAAGAGGACTATGAAAAGGCGAAAAGCTATTATGATGAAGTATTAAAGCTGGACGAGTATAATGAAGAGGCAACAAACGGAAGCATAGACTGTCAGGCAGGGTTAGGCAAGGCTGCACTGGCGGCAGGGGATACGGAAAAGGCGAGAGATTACTTTAACGAAGTGCTGGCGTATGATTACACGAATCCCATTGCGTGCAGCGGTATGGCTCGGTTGATGGCAGAGGATGGGGATGTGACAGGTGCATTGAACTATCTGGAAGAGAGCCTCTGGGAAAATGAAGGAAACGAGGATTTGCTTGCGGAGCAGAATTACCTGATAGAAAATTCCTATAAGGCATCTATGACCTTAACCTACAATGATGGTTCTTCCGAGTATACAGAGTATTACGAAGATTCTGACCAGATAAAGCATTCCATCGCTTATGACAAATATGGAAATATTGCTTATGAAATGGAATATGATGAACAGGGAAATACGATTTCTTACAAGGGATATCAGTATGGTTCCCTTGTCAATGAAACGACATATACTTATAATTCGGATAATCTTGTCCTGAAAGCAGAATTTGTAAATTATAGCTATCCGGAGGAAACCTCCACTACAGAAAGTGTTTATGATGGAAACGGGAATATGACGCAATCTGTAAGCCGGGATGTGGACGGAAATATTACATATTCTTTTGAGGCAGAGTATGATGCTGCGGGAAATGAAATCAGAGAGGTAACAAAGACCCCTGACTATGATACCGGGGAAATTACGCAGGAATCGGTTTGCGAGTATACCTATGATGAACACAATCAGATACTTCAGAGTTATTATTATGTCAACAGCTATACAGAAGGAATTACCTATGAGTATGTAACCAATTATGAGCGGGAATATGATGCACAGGGAAATGTGATTTCCTGCAAAACAACCTACCCTGACGATGCAGGATATTATGAGGAGGAAACCTATCAGTATGATGCATCAGGGAATATTACCTATCAGACATATTATGAGGTTAACTTTGATGATTATGGAACCATAACCAACTCTGATTATACGGAAACAACCAGACAGTATTATGCAGACGGAACAGAGTCCTATAATGAATCCTATACGGAATATGCGGGATATGGCGACAGCGGAAGCAGCCGGTTCATAAACGAATTTGATGAAAAGGGCAGAATGGTGAGCGGTAAGTCCATAATTAATGATACCGATATCAGTACTTATACCTATACCTATGACGAGCACGATAATCAGATTCAGTATGCAGTAAATGATTCCAACAGAGGGTATCAGGAGTATAATTCGACCTACGAGTATGACGCCTTTGGAAATGTTGTTTATTCCAACAACTCCTATGGTACAAGCGTAAGATATACCTATGAGTATAAATTGAGATAGTAGTGTGAAGATGCGTTGTGGAAATGCGCAGAAATATGGATTAAAATAAATAAAGAGAACAGGCACGGAGGAAGCGCGATGCAGGAAATTTTGCTGGAAACAGGCTGTGGAACAGTAAAAGGAACAGAACGGGAAGAGGATATTTTATTCCGGGGTATTTCCTATGCAACGGCAGAGCGGTTTTCCTATCCCGTGCCTGTTTTGCATTGGAATGGCATTTATGATGCTACGGGAAAAGAGAAAAACTGCCCCCAGTACGATACCTTCCGGGAAGAGGCAAGGGATGCGGATAATTTCTATTATGAGGAATTTAGAAAGGGAGATACCTTCCTCTATGAGGAAAATGCCCTGCAGTTAAACATTCAGATTCCGAAAAATAAGAAAAAGTGTCCGGTGCTTGTCTTTATCCATGGGGGAGGGCATGAAAACGGAACGCTGGAGGAGATGCCCTACGGGGATGGACTTGCCTATACCAGACGGGGACTTGTCTATGTATCTGTTGGGTATCGGTTAAATGTATTTTCCCTTTATGAATCTGAAAATTACGGGCTGTATGACCAGATAGAAGCAATCAGGTGGATTCATAAGAATATAGAAGCCTTTGGCGGTGACGCGGAGCGGATTGTCCTGATGGGGCAGTCGGCGGGCGCCATGAGTATTATGGATTTACTGTATTCCCAGTTATTAAAAGGGATTATCTCCGGGGCGATTATGCTTTCCGGAGCAGGCTGTGTGCCGAAGATTGTCAGACCCTATACCCGGCAGGAGGCGGCAGGCTTCTGGGAGGCAGTCAGAAAACAGGCAGGAGCAGAAACGGAAGAGGAATTTAAGAGCCTTCCGGCAAGGGACATCTGGGAGGCATGGTTTACGGTATCCAGAAGGGAACAGAATTTTCATTATTTGCAGCCGGGAATTGACGGAAGGATTATACCGGATGTGCCCCAGACTGTTTTAAAGAAGGGAATGGATTTGGATGTGCCGGTTATGCTGGGGGTGACTTCTCAGGATTTTATGCCCTATCTGATTTTTGAAATGGCGTATGGATATGCCAAAAGGAACAGCAGAAAGCACAGGGCACCGGTTTACGGATATCTCTTTGACAGGGAGCTTCCCGGAAACCGTTATAAAGCCTATCATGCAGCGGATTTGTGGTACTGGTTCGGCAACCGGGAAAGGTGCTGGCGTCCCTTTGAAGAGGTGGATACCAGACTGAGCGGACAGATGATGGATTATGTGGCAAATTTTGTAAAGAATCATGGAAATCCCAACGGGGACAAGCTGCCGGAATGGAAGCCGGTTTCCGGAAAACAGCGGGGATTCCGGCTTTTGGATGGGGTGTCTGAAGGCTATGCTTCTCCGGGAATGTGCAGAAGAAAGTTATGGCATACCTTTCTGCGGGATAAAGGCCCCATGTAAGTTACAAAGAAGATACAATTCCGATGTAATATAAAAGGAGCATAAGACTACAGGAGAAGCCTGTACTGCGGAATGGGGATTAAAATGATAAGAATTTTAATTGCAGAGGATGAGGAGCCGATAGCAAATTTATTACAGAAGAATTTAAGCCGTGCCGGATATGACTGTATCTGGGCACCGGATGGACAGAAGGCGGCTGACCTGATGGAGAGGGAAGGTATAGATTTGGTTCTGCTGGATGTGATGCTGCCGGGAATTAACGGATATGAGCTGATGGAGTATGCAAGAGAACTGATGATTCCGGTTATCTTTCTGACCGCCCTTGGAACAACAAAGGATAAGGTAAAGGGGCTGAAAATGGGGGCAGACGATTATCTGACAAAGCCTTTTGAAATTGTGGAGCTGCTGGCGAGAGTGGAGGCGGTGCTCAGAAGGTATCACAAGACGGAAAACCGTTTTCAGGTTTTTGATATCCTGATTGATACGGCATCCAGACAGGTAACGAGAAACGGGGAGGCAATTCCCCTTACCATGAAGGAATTTGACCTTTTGCTCCTGCTTGTCAGAAACCGGAATATTGCACTGTACCGGGAAACCATTTATGAAAATGTCTGGGGCGGCGAGTATATGGGGCAGTCGAGGACAGTGGATTTGCATATTCAGCGCTTGAAAAAGAAGTTAAACTGGGACAGTGAGATAACGGCGGTTTATAAGGTCGGATACCGGTTAGAGGGGGAATAAATGAAAAACAGAAAGCTGACGGAAAAGCTGTTCTGGGCAATCACTGCACTTCTGACAGTGACCTTTACGTTGTTTGGAATCTGGATGATGACAGGGAATTTTGCACAGTTGATGAAAAAGGAAACGGAGCAGGCAGACAAGGCAAGCCAGATGTTCCGTTTTTTGTTTGAAATGGGGTATCAGTCCAATGCGGAATACGGGCAGATATATGCCATCAGCAGGACGCTGGACAGTATCACCCAGAATGTGGAGCAGGATGGCAGCCGTTTGTTTGTATTGGATGAGGAGGGAACCTTTTATGCAGGGGAAGCCTCCCTGCAGGGGACGGCACTGGAGGAGGAAGCACTTCTGTTACAGGAAAGGGTTCTGGAAAATAATAAACAGACAGGGAAGGGGTATGGATATTGCATCCGGGAAACGGCAGAGGGCAGTTTTCTGTTAAATATGGTGCTGGCAAAGCTGGACACGGGCACGGTGAGTCTGGGGCTGTGCCGGAATCTGACCCCTATTTATCAGGAAAGAGAAATCCTGTTAAACCGGTACCGGCTGGCGCTTGTGGTGCTTCTTGCGGCGGGAGGCGCAGGAGCCGGGTTTATCGCCTGTTATCTGACAAAGCCGATTCGCAGTCTGGAACAGGTGGCGGGGAAAATCGCCGAGGGACAGTATGAGCTGCGTTCCCGGAATACAAACGGGGATGAAATCGGGGAACTGGCGAAAAGCTTTAACCATATGGCAGATCGGCTGGTGGAGCAGATGGAGGAAAAGGAGAGGGAGGCAAAAAGGCAGGAGGATTTCACGGCAGCCTTTGCCCATGAATTAAAGACGCCCCTGACTTCCATCATTGGGTACGCGGATATGATGAATACCATGAAGCTGTCGGAGGAAGAGAGGGCAGAGGCAGTCTTTTATATTTATTCTCAGGGAAAGCGTCTGGAAAGTCTTTCCTTTAAGCTGCTGGAGCTGGTGGGGATGGACAGGCAGACCTTTGTAAAAAGAAAAATTTCCACAAAGCAACTGGAAGAAAATTTAAGGGCAACAGTCCGTCCAATCTGGGAGAAAAAGGGGATTCGGGGAAAGATAGAAATGGACAGGGGATATCTCTGGGGGGAGGAGTCGTTATTGCTGTCCTTATTTTACAATCTGCTGGACAATGGAGCAAAAGCCATGGACAAGGGGGAGAAGGGATTTTTACTTCTGAAAGGAACAGCGCTTCCTGACGGAGCCTATGAGGTAAAGGTCGTGGACAATGGGCGGGGAATTCCAAGGGAGGAAATCAGCCGTATCACAGAAGCCTTTTACATGGTGGACAAATCCCGTTCCAGAAAGGAAGGGGGCGCGGGAATCGGGATGGCGCTGTGCCGGAAAATCATTCAGTTACACGGCGCGGTTTTACAGATTGACAGCAGACTGGGGGAGGGCACGGTAATGCGGGTTGTATTTCCGGCAGAAGGGAAGTTGAGGAAATGAAAATGGAGAAAGGGAGAAAAAGCAGAAGAGGGAAAGCCGGAGCTTTTGTCATTTTTTTAAGCCTGCTGCTGGCGGCACTTTTTATACCCCAGGGGATATTTGCCCTTCAGGACGCTCTAAGATACAGGGAATATGGCTTTGGTACCGCTTCGGAGCAGAATATTACCCTATTGCAGGATTCCTATGAAACCTCCCTGTACAGGCGTCTGGAGCGTTTCGCGCAGGAAAAAAGCGATGGGGTTCCCATGTATGTGACGGAGCAGGATTTGGAGCCGGGGGAAGAACTGGAGGCGGTGCTGAAATCCGATAAGGGGCTTTATCAGAACGGGATTTTATTATGGGTGGATACGGCATATCTGCCTGCGGATATGGTATTAGGGGAATTTAACGGAAAAATGGTAACTGCCTGGAAGCAGTATGTGATTTACAGTGAAAATTTTGCAAAGGGCGTCAATTTCATTATCTGGTATATTGAAATGGAAAATCCGGCGGGCTGTGTGGTGAAGCTGCTTTTAGATGCTCAGACCGGGGATGTTTACGGCATACGTATGGATTGCAGCCGTCAGAGGGAGAACGCCGGGGAGAAACTATCGGAGCAGAATGTACTGTTGGATATGGAGGCAACAGAGGAGGAACTGAATACCTTCTGGGCGATGCTCTGTTACCTTTACGGAGGGGCTACCGGAGAAGGCAGCACAATGGATACAGAGGAAAAGAAGCTGATTACCAACGTGGCGGAGATAAGCGGACTGACCGGGTATGAGATGACAAATTCGGAAATGTACGGTGTGATAGCCAGCGATGCAGCCGCATCGGTAACGGAGGAAGAATTGAGACTGGATAAGGTGGCGGAGTATACCATTTCCGAGGATGGAAAGGAATGGACGGGGAAATTCCATTACGGGGAAAACAAGCTGGATTTTACGGTGAAATTTGAAGGAAGTTATTCCGAAAAATTTTATGAGGTACTCTGGGACGGGGTTCTGGGATTCCCGGATATTATGGAGCTGGTTTCGGAGTTCGGGGAAGCATAATCCGGGGAAAATGTCCATATAGTTTTAGAAAAAAGGACATTGTGTTCTGGATGATACTGGAAAAACTCAATGAACTTGTCTGGGGGCCCTGGCTTGTGTGCTGGCTTTTGGGAACCGGCGGATATTTTATGTACCGGATGGACTTTCTGCCCCTGAAAAATCTGAAAGGGGCAATCACCCTGATTGTAAAGCCGGAAAAGCAAAAGGGCGAAAAGGGGCAGGTTTCGCCTTTTGCCGCCCTGACAACGGAACTGGCATCCACCATAGGAACAGGGAATATTGTAGGGGTGGCGGGAGCAATGGCGCTTGGCGGCCCGGGGGCTTTGTTCTGGATGGTGGCAGGTTCTCTTCTGGGAATGGCAACCAAGCTGGCGGAGAGTATGCTGGCGGTGAAATACCGGGGAAAAAACGAAAAGGGAGAAAATACAGGCGGCCCCATGTATACCTGGCAGAACCGGTGGCGGGAAAGCAGGTGGGCGAGAGGAATGGGGCTTTTGTTTGCTGTCTTTGCGGTGCTGGCTTCTCTGGGGATGGGAAATATGGTACAGTCTAATTCCATTGCGGACGCGCTCTGGCTGTCTTTTTCTGTGGAAAAAGCCAAAACAGGGCTTTTTTTGTCTGTACTGACAATTCTGGTGGTGCTTGGGGGAATCGGCAGTATCGGAAAGGTGACGGCATATCTGGTTCCCTTTATGGGGATTTTTTATCTGTTCGGAATCTGCGGGATTCTGATGTTTCATTTTAACAGGATACCTCAGGCGCTGGCAGAAATTGTCCTGACTGCCTTTTGTCCGAAGGCGGTGGCAGGTGGGCTGTTCGGAACGATACGGGTAGGAATATCCAGAGGCATCTTTTCCAATGAAGCGGGGCTTGGCGCGGCGGGAATCAGTGCGGCATCGGCGGATACGGAGGATTATGTCAGACAGGGTTATATCAGTATGACCGGAGTTTTCTGGGATACCATTGTCATGTGCAGCCTGACAGGGCTTGCCCTGGCGGTGTCCGGTGTGTTCGGGCAAAAGGCAAGGGGAATGGAGGCAGATGCCACAGGGCTTGTACTGGGGGCATTTCAGGATAGCTTTGGAAGGGCGGGAAATGGTTTTGTCAGCATTTGTATCGCCCTGTTTGCCTTTGCCACCATTTTAGGCTGGGCATATCAGGGGGAAAAGGCATTTGAATTTCTGGCGGGGGGAAGGAGCAGATATTGTGTGATATACCGGCTGCTTTACGGGCTGGCAGTTTTTGCGGGCTGCCTGCTGCCACTGGAAACGGTATGGACACTTTCAGATATCTGCAATGGCTGCATGGCAGTGCCGAACCTGATTTGCCTCTGGCTGTTATCCGGGGAGGTCTGCAGCGGGGTAAGGCAGAGGGGAAGACTGGATTAAAACCGGAAAAAACTTTTGGTTGTGGTATTTTTTCCTGCGTGTTATGATAATAAATACGGCAGTGAAGCAGGATTTGTGTCTGTGCGCACCTGACACAAACTTCTCATGCGGAGAGAAGTGCGCAGAAATGGATAACAGGAAAATGACGAAAACTATAGAAAATTTTTTGAAATACGCCAGAATAGACACCCGTTCAGAGGAGGAGTCCCAGACAACCCCGAGTACCATGAAGCAGCATCACCTTGCGGAGATTCTGGCAGAGCAGCTTACGGAAATGGGAGCCACGGAAATTACCTATGATAAGAAGCATTGCTATGTGTATGCTTCCGTGCCCGCCTCCGAGGGCTGTGAAGAGGCGCCGGTTCTCGGACTGATTGCCCATATGGATACTTCCCCGGCAGTTAGCGGTGAAAATGTAAAGCCCCGTATCGTAGAAAATTATGACGGAAAAGATATTCTGTTAAATGAGAAGGAAAATATTGTTTTAAAGGTTTCTGATTTCCCGGAGATTGCAGAGCTTGCAGGGAAGGACTTGATTGTGACGGACGGTACCACGCTGCTTGGAGCGGACGACAAGGCAGGGGTGGCGGAAATTATGGCAGCCGCAGAGGAGCTGTTGAAGAATCCCGCGAAAAAGCATGGAAAAATCCGGATTGGCTTTACCCCGGATGAGGAAGTGGGTGCCGGAGCAGATTATTTTGATGTAAAACTTTTCGGGGCAGATTTTGCCTATACAGTAGACGGAGGGGCACTGGGAGAGCTGGAGGATGAAACCTTCAATGCTGCCGGAGCAAAGCTGATTGTAAACGGAAGAAGCGTTCATCCGGGAAGCGCCAAGGGGAAAATGATAAATTCCATTCTGGTGGCACAGGAATTTCAGAGCCTCCTTCCGGTCTTTGAAAATCCCATGTATACAGAAGGCTATGAGGGCTTTTTCCATCTGGACAGCATTTCCGGAAATGTGGAGAAAACCGTTGCGGATTATATTATCCGGGACCATGACAGGGAACTGTTTGAGGAAAAGAAAAGGATGTTTGCCCGCTGCGGGGAATTTCTGAATGAGAAATACGGTGAGGGCACTGTAGAGGTAAAGATACAGGATTCCTATTACAATATGAAAGAGGTGTTGAAGCCCCATATGCATCTGATGGAGAACGCTTCTGCCGTATTGCGGGAGCTTTCCGTGGAACCGGTGATTTCTCCTGTCAGAGGAGGAACAGACGGAGCAAGACTGTCCTATATGGGGCTGCCCTGTCCGAATTTATGTACAGGAGGCGCCAATTACCACAGCCGGTTTGAATATGCCTGCGTACAGTCCATGGAAACAGTGACAGAGCTTCTGGTAAGGCTGGCTGCCAGATATGCGGAAAAAATGTAAGAAAACGCGGAATGGAGAACAGAATGACAGAAAATATGCCATTTGAAAAAGAGGAAGAAACAAAAAAGCAGTATCTCTATATGGAAAAGGCGGCAAAGCATGTGGAAAATCTGGCTGAGAGGCTTGGAAGAGTACCTACCTGCTGCGTTACCACCTTTGGCTGTCAGATGAATGCCAGGGATTCCGAAAAGCTGGTGGGAATCCTGGAGAAAATCGGATATGAGATTGTAGAACGGGAAAATGCGGATTTTGTCATTTTCAATACCTGTACCGTCAGGGATAATGCAAACCAGAAGGTTTACGGAAGACTTGGAGAATTAAACGGTTATAAAAGAAAGAACCCGGAAATGAAAATCGCGCTCTGCGGCTGTATGATGCAGGAGCCTGGAGTAATTGAAAAACTGAAAAAAAGCTATTCCTTTGTCAATCTGATTTTCGGCACCCACAATATTTTTAAATTCGCCGAGTTATTATGTGAAATGTTCGAGCGGGATGACATGGTAATTGATATCTGGCAGGGCACGGATAAGATTGTGGAGGATTTGCCGGTGGAGAGGAAATATTCCTTTAAATCCGGTATCAATATTATGTTCGGCTGCAACAATTTCTGCAGCTACTGTATCGTACCCTATGTGCGGGGCAGAGAGCGGAGCCGGGAACCGAAGGATATTTTACGGGAAATTGAAGCGCTTGTGGCAGACGGGGTAGTGGAGGTTATGCTATTAGGGCAGAACGTAAATTCCTACGGAAAAAATCTGGAGGAGCCCATGAGCTTTGCCCAGCTTTTAAGGGAAGTGGAAAAGATAGAGGGCTTAAAGAGAATCCGTTTTATGACCTCCCATCCGAAGGATTTATCCGATGAACTGATTCAGGTCATGAAGGAATCCAAAAAGATTTGCAGGCATCTGCACCTGCCTCTGCAGTCCGGTTCCACGGAAATTTTACAGAAGATGAACCGCCGTTATACGAAGGAACAGTATCTGGATTTGGCAATGCGGATTCGCCGGGAAATCCCGGATATGGCGATTACAACGGATTTGATTGTGGGCTTTCCGGGAGAAACCGCGGCGGATGTGGATGAAACCATTGATGTGGTAAAGAAGGTGCAGTATGATAACGCCTTTACCTTTATTTATTCCAAGCGGACAGGTACGCCTGCTGCCGCCATGGAAAATCAGGTGCCGAAGGAAGAAATAAAGACAAACTTTGACAGGCTGCTGAAGGTGGTACAGGATACCGCAAGGGAGCGGGTGTCCAGATATCAGGGACAGGTTATGGAAGCTTTGATTGAGGAGGTCAACGAAAATGACAGCTCCATGGTAACAGGGCGGCTTTCCAACAATACCATTGTCCATATTCCGGGAGATGCTTCCATGATTGGCAGTCTTGTGATGGTAAGTCTGGACGAGTGTCATGGCTTCTATTACATTGGACATTGTGTCTAAAAAGAATTTCCATGACAGGACAAATAACGTGATATTTAGTCTTGCAGTCAGAGAAAATAAGGATTATGATAAAAACCGTGCGCATTTTATAAAAATTTTATAAATGTCATGGTTTTTTTATTTACAAAAAGAGAACATGAGGGAGAAGAAACAATGGATAAGTTAAAACCAAAGCTTTTTTCGGTAATGAAAACCTATACGAAGGAGCAGTTTGCGAAGGATGTGGTTGCGGGAATCATTGTGGCAATTATAGCCCTGCCCCTTTCCATCGCTCTGGCACTTGCCTCCGGCGTAACCCCTGAAAAGGGTATTTATACGGCAATTACCGCGGGCTTTGTGATTTCCTTTCTGGGTTGAAGCCGGGTACAGATAGCGGGTCCCACCGCAGCCTTTGCCACAATCGTTGCGGGCATTGTGGCGAAAAACGGATTTGAAGGTCTTGTAATTGCAACCCTTCTGGCAGGTGCCATTCTGATTGTGATGGGATTTTTACGTCTGGGAAGCCTGATTAAATTTATTCCCTATACCATTACAACAGGCTTTACCGCCGGAATTGCAGTGACAATTGTGATTGGACAGCTGAAGGATTTCTTCGGACTGACGATTGTTTCCGAGGAACCCTTAATTGAAACCATAGATAAATTAAAGGCAGTGTTTGCCTTTGCAAATACGGTCAACTGGCATGCAGTGCTGGTGGGCGTGGTCTGCATGGCAGTTTTAATCGGATGGCCCTATCTGCCGGGCTTCTGTAAGAAGATTCCCCCTTCCCTGATTGCGGTACTGGTGGGAATTGCCATGGTAAGCGGTGCAAAAATGCAGGTGAATACCATTGGGGATTTGTATGAAATTTCCAATAAGCTGCCGATAATTTCCCTGCCCCAGTTTAAGCTGGAAACAGTACGGAACGTCCTGCCGGATGCCTTTACCATAGCAATTCTGGCTGCCATAGAATCTCTGCTTTCCTGCGTGGTGGCAGACAGCATGGTAAACAGCCGTCATCGTTCCAATATGGAGCTGATTGCCCAGGGTGCCGGAAATATTGTATCTGCTCTTTTTGGCGGAATCCCCGCAACGGGAGCCATTGCCAGAACAGCCGCAAACGTAAAGAACGGAGGTCGTACCCCAATTGCCGGTATGGTTCATTCCGTGGTACTGCTTTTAATTCTGGTTGTTCTGATGCCCTATGCGGCGCTGATTCCCATGCCTACTATTGCAGCGATTCTGTTTATGGTAGCTTACAATATGTGCGGATGGAGAAAGTTCGTTTATCTGTGCAAAACCTCTCCCAAGAGCGATATTATCGTACTGGTTGTCACCTTTGTCCTGACTGTTGTATTTGATTTGGTTGTGGCTATTGAGGTTGGTATCTTAATGGCAGCGATTCTGTTCATGAAGCGTATGAGCGAGGTGACTGAGGTAGAGGGCTGGAAATATATGGATGATGAAGACGACCCGGAAAGCCTTTCCTTAAGGGCGGTACCCGCGCATACCATGGTATATGAAATCAGCGGGCCTCTGTTCTTCGGCGCAGCGGATAAGATTCTTGCCATTACGCTGGATGAGAAAATGAACTGCCTGATTCTCCGTATGAGAAGTGTCAATGCCATTGATGCAACAGCGATGCACAATCTGGAGCAGATGGAGGAGGAATGTGAGAGGAAGGGTATCCATCTGATTCTTTCCCATGTCAATGAGCAGCCCATGCATGTGATGCAGAAGGCAGGCTTTGTGGAGAAGGTGGGAAAAGAGAATTTCTGCGTTCACATTGATGATGCTTTAAAGCGTGCAGAGGAAGTTTATGAATAATTTACAATTCCCATATTTTGTGTTAAACTGGAAAGCAAATGCGCAATACGTTGTGCGTTTGCTTTTTTTAATTCATAGGAAATTTCGTCCTGTGAATTAAATATCAGATTGAAAAAATGCGCAGCAGGATGCGCAGAAATGGAGTACAAATGGCGGGACAGGAAATTTCCGTGGAAGATTTAACTCCCATGATGCAGCAATATATGGAAACAAAGAAGCAGTATCAGGACTGCATCCTTTTTTACAGGCTGGGAGATTTTTACGAAATGTTTTTTGAGGATGCGCTGACGGCATCTAAGGAGCTGGAAATTACACTGACAGGGAAATCCTGTGGGCTGGAGGAGAGAGCGCCCATGTGCGGGATTCCCTATCATGCGGTGGAAGGATATCTGACCAGACTGGTCAACAAGGGCTATAAGGTGGCTATCTGTGAGCAGATGGAGGACCCGAAGCTGGCAAAGGGACTGGTAAAACGGGATGTTATCCGAATTGTGACCCCGGGAACTAATCTCAATGTACAGTCCTTGGAGGCATCCAAAAATAATTTCCTGATGTGTATTACCTATCTGCCCGCAAAAATCGGTATTTCTGTTGCGGATGTCACAACCGGAGATTATTATCTGACCGAGGTAGAGGATTTAAAGAAACTGAATGACGAACTGATGAAATATGAACCCTCAGAGATTATCTGTAATGAGGCTTTTTTAGTCAGTGGGTTTGATGTGGGAAATTTAAAGGAAAAGTACCGGATTTCCGTCAATGCGCTGGAACCTCATTTTTTTGATGATGAGGGCTGCAAAAGGGTACTGCTTCGCCATTTTAAAGTAAATACCCTGATTGGGCTGGGGATTGAGGAATTTCCCGTGGGAATGATTGCTGCGGGGGCACTGTTACAATATCTGTACGAAACCCAGAAAACGGAGCTGACGCATTTTACCCATATTTATCCCTATCTGACGAACAAATATATGCTTTTGGACAGCTCCACCAGAAGAAATCTGGAGCTGTCGGAAACCTTAAGGGATAAGCAGAAGCGCGGTTCCCTGTTATGGGTACTGGACAAGACGAAAACCGCCATGGGAGGCAGACTGCTGCGCAGTATGCTGGAGCAGCCTTTGATTGAAAAGGCGGAGATGGAGCGCAGGCTGGATGCCATTGAGGAGTTGAACAGGGACAGTGTATCCCGGGATGAACTCAGGGAATATCTGAATCCCATTTATGATTTGGAGCGGCTTTTGAGCAAGGTGACTTACAAAACTGCAAATCCGAGGGATTTTATCGCGTTCCGTAATTCCCTGGAAATGCTGCCTGCTATCAAAACTGTTCTGAAGGGCTTTGAAAAAGCAGAACTGACCGAAATTGAAATGGATATGGACAGCCTTCAGGATATTTATGAACTGATTGTGGCTGCCATTGAGGAGGAACCGCCCATTTCCATCAGAGAGGGCGGAATGATTAAGGATGGCTTTGACGAAACCATTGATATGCTGAGGAGCGCCAAGAAAGACGGAAAGCAATGGCTGGCGGAGCTGGAGGAAGCCGACCGGGAAAGAACGGGTATCAAGAACCTGAAAATTAAGTACAACAAGGTTTTCGGGTATTATTTTGAGGTGACAAATTCATATAAGGATTTGGTGCCGGAGGATTATATCAGAAAGCAGACCCTTGCCAATGCAGAGCGGTATACCACGCCAAGGCTGAAGGAGCTGGAGGATACGATTTTAAATGCGGAGGACAAGCTGACAACCCTGGAATATGATTTGTTCTGTAAAATCAGGGAATCCATTGCCATGGAGCTGGAGCGAATCCAGCGGACGGCAAAGGCGATTGCCAGACTGGATGTGTACGCTTCCCTTTCCCTTGTGGCGGAGAGAAATCATTATGTCCGTCCGAAGTTAAATGAGAAGGGCATTATTGACATCAAGGACGGTAGACATCCCGTGGTGGAGCAGATGATACAGAACGACCTCTTTATTGCCAATGACACCTTTCTGGATAACGGCAGCCATTGCATCAGTATCATTACCGGACCGAATATGGCGGGAAAATCAACCTATATGCGGCAGACGGCGTTAATTGTGCTGATGGCGCAGGTGGGCTGCTTTGTCCCTGCAAAGAGTGCCAACATCGGGATTGTGGACAGGATTTTTACAAGAGTAGGTGCTTCGGATGATTTGGCGAGCGGGCAGTCTACCTTTATGGTGGAAATGAACGAGGTGGCAAATATTCTCCGGAATGCAACCTCTAACAGCCTTTTGATTCTGGATGAAATCGGCAGGGGAACCTCTACCTTTGACGGCTTAAGCATCGCCTGGGCGGTGATTGAGCATATCAGCAACCGGAAGCTTCTTGGGGCAAAGACGCTGTTTGCCACCCATTATCATGAACTGACGGAGCTGGAGGGCAAGATGCACAATGTCAACAATTACTGCATTGCCGTCAAGGAATGTGGGGATGATATTGTTTTCTTAAGGAAAATCATCAAGGGCGGCGCGGACAGAAGCTACGGTATCCAGGTGGCAAAGCTTGCCGGGGTGCCGGATATGGTAATTGACCGGGCAAAGGAAATTGTAGAACAGCTTACGGATAACGATATTACGGAAAAGATACAGAATATTGCAGTGGATACCAAGGGAGAGGGCAGGGCAAAAAAGCAGCAGCATCTGGACGAGGTGGATTTGGCACAGATGTCCCTGTTTGATACCGTGACGGATGAGGATGTTATAAAGGAACTGATGGAGCTGGAAGTCAATACCATGTCGCCGCTGGATGCCCTGAATGCTTTGTATAAGCTGCAGAACAAGCTGAAAAACAGATGGCAGGGTTAATTGTCATGCGCACAGGGCGCGGCAGAAACGGGGAGTAAGATGGCACAGATACATATTCTGGATTCAGAAACAATAGATAAGATTGCTGCCGGAGAAGTGGTGGAAAGACCTTCCAGCGTGGTAAAGGAGCTGGTGGAAAATGCCATTGACGCGGGGGCAACAGCGATTACCGTGGAGGCGAAGGATGGCGGCATTGAGTTTATCCGGGTAACGGATAACGGGGGCGGTATGGAAAAAGACCAGCTTCGGACAGCTTTTCTGCGCCATGCCACCAGCAAAATTGAGGATGCGTCGGATCTGATGCGCATCAGGAGCCTGGGGTTCAGAGGAGAGGCACTTTCCAGTATTGCGGCGGTTTCCAAGGTGGAAGTCATCACCAAAACAAAGGAAAGCATGACGGGAACCAGAATCCTTTTAGAGGGGGCAAGGGAGATTGCCTTTGAGGAAATCGGGGCGCCGGACGGAACGACCTTTCTGATGCGGAATTTGTTTTTCAATACTCCGGTAAGACGGAAGTTTTTAAAGCAGCCCGCAACGGAGGGGGGATATATTGCGGATTTGATGGAGCATCTGGCGCTTTCCAGACCGGATATTTCCTTTAAGCTGATACTGGGAAATCAGATGAAATTCCATACCTCAGGGAATGGCGATTTAAGGGAGGTTATCTACCGGATTTACGGGCGGGAGGTGGCAAATGCCCTTGTGCCCATCCAGAAGGAGCAGGAGGGCATCCGCATTGAGGGCTATCTGGGAAAGCCGGTGCAGGTGCGCTCTAACCGGAATTTTGAGATTTATTTTATCAATGGAAGATTTGTCAGGAGCGGTGTGGTATCCAGAGCCATTGAAGAGGGCTACAGGGAATACCTGATGCAGCATAAATTTCCCTTATGTGTACTGCATATTACCATGGATACAGAGCGGGTGGATGTAAATGTGCATCCCACCAAAATGGATGTGCGTTTTACAAACGCTCCTTCGTTCAGCGCCCTGTTATGCGGCAGTGTGAAGTATGCCCTGAAATCCAATGAAATGATACCGGATGCCCTTCTGACTTCAGAAAGGGAATTAAAGGCACAGGAGCGACAGGAAAAGCTGGAGCGGGAAAGCAGTAAAACCCCGGAGCCCTTTGAGGAAAAACGGCGGGATTCCTATCGGGTTATGGAGGAAATGCGGTATGAAGCGGACCGCACCAAAATGCGGGAGTTTGTGCAGAATCCGGTCTGGAAGCGGGTAAAGGGAAACACGGAGCCGGAGCAGCCTGTATTACAGGCGGAAGAACCATTCTTTACGGAAAGCCAGGATAAGACTTTAGAATCCGGAGCAGCAGAAAAAAAACTTTCTGCGGAAGGTCAGGAGAAGGTTTTGGAATCCAGAAAGGAAGAGGAATCTTTCTTTACGGAATGTCAGGATAAGACCTTAGAATCCAGAGCAACAGAGAAAACTCTTTCTGTGGAAGGTCAGGAGAAGGTTTTGGAATCCGGAACGGTAGAAGAACCGGCATCCGTATCCCAGCCGGAAATTTCGGATGTGGTACAGATGAATCTTTTTGAAGAGAGGATTCTGTCGGAGGAGAACAGGCGGAAATATCGTTTTATCGGGCAGGTTTTTGAAACCTACTGGCTGATTGAATTCGAGGATAAGCTTTTGATGATAGACCAGCATGCAGCGCATGAAAAGGTAAATTATGAGCATCTTATGAAACAGTACCGGGAGAAAAATGTTGTTTCCCAGAGGCTGCTTCCGCCGATTGTGTTAAGCTTGAGCGGACAGGAGCAGTCAGTATTAGAGGAGAATCTGGAGGTCTTTACGGACCTTGGATTTGAGGTAGAGGAGTTCGGAGGCAGCGAATATGCACTGAGAAGCGTTCCGGTGGATTTATATGGCTGTCAGGAAAAACAGATGTTTTTAGAGGTGCTGGATCAGCTTTCAGAGGGCGGAAATTTCGGCAGCATCCGGGTGATTGAGGAAAAGATTGCCTCCATGTCCTGTAAGGCTGCGGTTAAGGGAAATAATTATTTAAGCCAGCCGGAAGCGGAAAAGCTGATTGACGAGCTTCTGACACTGGATAACCCCTATAACTGTCCCCACGGCAGACCCACGATTATTACCATGTCCAAACAGGAAATGGATAAAAAGTTCAAGCGGATTGTGGGGTAGAATAGTTACCGGGCGGAGAAATTCGGGAGAAAGGAGAAAAGGAAAGTGGAAGGAACATTTGATGAAAAAATTGATGAAAAACAGGAAAAGAAACCGATGGTTGTCCTGACAGGACCGACTGCGGTGGGAAAAACGAAGCTTTCCCTTTCTCTGGCAGAGGCAATCGGGGGAGAAATCATTTCTGCGGATTCCATGCAGGTATACCGGCATATGGATATCGGTTCGGCGAAAATCAGACCGTCCGGGATGCAGGGGATTCCTCATCATATGATAGATATTCTGGAGCCCTGGGAGCCTTTTAATGTGGTGATTTTTCAGGAAAGGTGCAGGGAATGCCTTGAGGGAATTTATGAGAGAGGACATATTCCCATTGTGACCGGCGGCACCGGGTTTTATATTCAGGCGCTGTTAAAGGATATTGATTTTACGGAAAATGAAGAGAATACCGCTTACCGTAAGGAACTGGAACAGCTTGCAGAGGAAAAGGGAGCGGAATATCTCCATGGAATGCTGCAGCAGGTGGATGAAGAGGCTGCGGAAAAAATTCATGCCAATAATATCAAACGTACCATCCGGGCACTGGAATTTTTTGAACTGACCGGGAAGAAGATATCGGAGCATAATACGGAAGAGGGAGAAAAGAAAAGCGCCTATCAGTCCTGTTATTTTGTGCTGAATGATGACCGGGAAAAGCTGTATGCCCGGATTGAACAGCGGATTGATGAAATGCTTGCAGAGGGACTTGTGGAGGAAGTAAGGGCGTTGCAGAAAATGGGCTGTACAAGGAATCTGGTTTCCATGCAGGGACTTGGCTATAAGGAAATTCTCGCTTATCTGGATGGAGAAACGGATTTGGAAACTGCCGTGGAGGTTTTAAAGCGGGATACAAGGCATTTTGCCAAAAGACAGCTTACCTGGTTTCGCAGGGAGAAGGATGTATACTGGGTGGATAAGGAAAAATTTGACTATGACGAGGAAAAGATGCTATCCTATATGCTGTCTGTGCTGAAGGAAACCGGAGTACTGAAAGCATAAGCCGGGAGTATGCGCAGACACAAACCCGACAGGAGCAAAAGACGTGTGCGGAATGGAGAAAAGAATGAATCAGATAAAGGAAATGTACAAATCACTTGGAATTTCAGAAAGTGCCTATGATTACGGAACGGAAATACTGGCGGGGTTAAAATCCCGGTTTGAACAGATAGACGAGGTGGCAGAGTACAATCAGTTAAAGGTTGTAAAGGCGATGCAGGAGTGTCAGGTCAGCGAGGCATGTCTTCTGGGAACAACCGGATACGGTTATAACGATTTGGGAAGAGATACGCTTGAAGCGGTTTACGCGAAGGTATTCCATACGGAGGATGCTCTGGTAAGACCCCAGATTACCTGCGGAACCCATGCACTGGCGCTGGCACTGATGAGCAATCTGCGTCCCGGGGATGAGCTGCTTTCTCCCGTGGGAAAGCCTTATGATACGTTGGAGGAGGTTATCGGCATCAGACCCTCTAAGGGTTCTCTGGCGGAATATGGCGTCAGCTATAAGCAGGTGGACCTTCTGGCAGACGGCGGCTTTGATTATGAGAATATCGGGAAAGCCATCACGGAAAAGACAAGGCTTGTAACCATACAGCGCTCCAAGGGCTATCAGACAAGACCCACCCTTTCTGTAGAGAGAATCGGGGAGCTGATTGCCTTTATCAAGGGGATTAAGCCGGATGTTATCTGTATGGTGGATAACTGTTATGGAGAATTTGTGGAAACAAGGGAGCCAGGCGATGTGGGAGCGGATATGGTTGTGGGTTCCCTGATTAAGAATCCGGGAGGCGGACTTGCCCCCATTGGCGGCTATATTGCAGGAAAGAAGGAATGTGTGGAAAATGCGGCATTCCGTCTGACCTCTCCGGGGCTTGGAAAGGAAGTCGGGGCTTCCCTTGGGGTACTGAAGGATTTTTATCAGGGACTTTTTCTGGCACCTACCGTTACGGCGGCGGCTTTAAAGGGAGCCATTTTTGCAGCTAATATTTATGAAAAGCTGGGCTTTGCCGTAGTGCCCGACAGTGTGGAAAGCAGACATGATATTATTCAGGCGATTACCTTTGGAACACCGGAGGGAGTTATTGCTTTCTGTCAGGGAATCCAGGCGGCGGCATCTGTGGACAGTCATGTAACGCCGGAGCCCTGGGATATGCCCGGATATGATGCGCCGGTGATTATGGCGGCGGGAGCCTTTGTTTCCGGTTCTTCCATAGAGCTTTCCGCAGACGGTCCGATTAAGCCCCCTTACGCGGTTTATTTTCAGGGAGGACTTACCTGGCAACATGCAAAATTCGGCATTTTAAAAACACTTCAGACCTTTGTGGACAGAAAATTAGTCGATTTGAGTCAGAAATAACAAAAATAAAATCTATGATTTTTGTGTACAGGTTTCCCGATTTATGATATGATTGTAACGATTCGGTAGGAGCCAGAGCGTTTCATTGGGCAGAAACCTGAATACGAAAGAAAGAGCGAGGATTTGTTTTGAAAAGGGTAAACTGGGTACTGGTTTTATTGATTTTGATAGGATTTGTTATCGGTGGCTTTATCGGTACCTACTTTGAGGGAACCTTCTTAAATTATGGTCAGAACTTTGGACTGAGCAACCCCATTGTTCTGGATTTGGGCTTTTTTATCCTGACTTTCGGGCTTTCGATTCATATTACCATCGCCAGTGTGATTGGCGTGGTGATTTCACTGGTTGTCTATCGTTTTATCCGGTAAAACCGGGAGGGATGCGTCGGAGAAGGTAGAAGGAGACGCATGAATCAAAAGGAAAAAGAACTGCAGGGAGAACTTCCCTACGAGCGTTTTCTGCGCTTCGGAGCAGAAAATCTGACAGAGGCGGAGCTGCTCGCCATTATTATCCGAACGGGAACGAAGGAAAAGAGTGCGCTGGAGCTTGCAAGAGAGGTGCTGGAACTTGCCAGATATCCGAAGGAGGGGCTTTTGGGACTTTATGAGGTAAGTCTGGAAGAACTCATGGAAATCAAGGGAATCGGCGAGGTAAAGGCGGTCAAGCTGAAATGTATCGCAGAGCTGTCCATGCGCATGAGCAGGATGGATGCGAAAAAGGGGCAGATGTTAAACAGTGCTTCCCAGGTGGCGGAATATTTTATGGAAAGGCTAAGACATAAAACGACGGAATGTGTTGTTTTATGCTGTCTGGATGCGAAGGGACTGTTACTTTGTGAAAAGAAGCTTTCCGAGGGAAGCGTGAGGATGTCCCTGATTACGCCCCGGGAAATTTTTCTGGAGGCGCTCAGACAGAAAGCGGTCAATATTATTCTGGTACACAATCATCCCAGCGGGGATCCGACTCCAAGCCCGGAGGACAGGCGGCTGACGGGCTATGTCAGGGAAATGGGAGAAAAACTGGATATTCCGCTGTTAGACCATGTAGTCATTGGTGATAATAAATATGTAAGCTTTAGAGAACAGGACTGGTTCAGTCAGGAAATATAGAAAATGCTTACGATAAGAAAGGGGCTGTCATTTTGGCAAATAACGCATTCGGTATCGACTTGGGTACCAATAACATTAAAATTTACAGCAGGGCGGATGACAATATTCTTGTGGAAAAGAATATGATTGCCATTGAGAATAAGAACACCTTGTTTGCTTATGGAAACTCTGCTTTTGAAATGTATGAGAAGGCACCGGGAAATATTCATATTTCCTATCCGCTCTCCAATGGTGTCATTGCGGATATTCACAACATGGAAACACTGGTAAAGTATTTTATCGGGGATTTGCAGAAGGGAAATACAAAGCCTGCGGACTTTTTTATTGCGGTTCCCACAGATGTGACGGAAGTGGAAAAGAGAGCCTTCTATGATTTGGTAAAGGATGCCGGTGTGAAGGCAAGAAAGATTATGGTGGTGGAAAAGGCTGTGGCAGACGGACTGGGACTGGATATCGACGTAAAAAATTCCCAGGGCGTCCTTGTGGTAAATGTGGGCTATGAAACCACGGAAATTTCCATTCTGTCCCTGGGCGGTATTGTATTGAGCCGACTGATAAAGACCGGCGGATTAAAGTTTGACGAGGCTATCCGTGCTGCTGTAAGGAAGGAATTCAGCCTGATTATCGGCGGAAAAACAGCGGAAACGGTAAAGATTGCTTTAAAGGAGCTGGAGCAGGAAGGAAAGGGCGCCATTGTCTACGGCAGGGATATTGTGACCGGGCTTCCCGTGGAGCGCGAAATCCCTACAAAGCTGGTGGATTCCTGTCTGGAGGAGCATTTTAATTCCATTATTGATAACGTAAAGGTGATTCTGGAAAGAACGCCTCCGGAGCTGGCAGCGGATATTTACCGGCATGGTATTTATCTCACCGGCGGGGCATCCCAGGTAAATCATCTGGCGGAAAGACTTGCAGCGGGTACCGGACTTAAGGTGAACCTGACAGATAATCCGGGAATCAGCGTCTGCATGGGACTGGCAAAAATTATTAAGGACGATAATTATAAATCCGTAGCTTATGCAATCGAAGGGATGAGTAAATGAGCCCAGTGATAAAAAGAAAAGGGGAGAGATTTACTTTACCGAGTAAATATCTCCTCTTAATTTTAACCATAGTCTGTACACTGATGATGCTGATTACCTTTGGCACAGATGTGTTTAACAGACCGTTAAATGCCGTGGCAGGGTATGTGGTTGTGCCTTTTCAGCAGGGAATTGGAAAGCTGGGAGGCTGGCTTTCCAACCGCTCCGAGGAGCTTGTTCAGATTAGGACGCTTCTGGATGAAAATGCTGCCCTGAAGGAGCAGGTTGCTGCCCTGACAGAGGAAAATACGCTGCTACAGCAGGACAAATATGAATTAAACACCTTAAGGAGCCTGATGGATTTAAGTGAGCAGTACAGCGAATATCCGAAGGAGGGGGCAAGAATTATCAGCAGGGATTCCGGCAACTGGTATTCCTCCTTTATTATTGACAAGGGCTATGAGGATGGAATCGGCGTGGACATGAATGTGATTGCAGGGGGCGGTCTGGTAGGCAGGATTACTTCTGTGGGACCGAACTGGGCAAGGGTAACGGCGATTATTTCCGATAACAGCAATGTCAGCGGCATGACCCTTTCCACGCAGGACAATCTGATTGTATCTGGTGATTTACAGCAGATGGCAGACGGATGTATTACCTTCAGCCAGCTTGTGGACAGCCAGAACATGGTAAAGGAGGGGGACAAGGTTGTCACCTCCGATATCAGTGACAAATATCTGCCCAATATATTGATTGGCTATATCAGTAAAATAGATAAGGATTCCAACAATCTGACAAAATCCGGTCTGATTATACCGGCGGTTGACTTTGAGCACCTCGGGGAGGTTCTGGTGATAACGGATTTAAAGCAGACTGTCAGTGAAGAAAACTAAAAGGAGATGGAAAATGCTCAGAAAGGTCGTTGTGACTCTTTTTATTCTGGCGGGGTTTATATTACAGTGTACTGTATTTGACAAGCTTGCCTTTGCAGGGATTATTCCGAATCTGATGATTATACTGACCTCCTCCTTCGGCTTTATGCGGGGAGAAAAGGAGGGATTGGTTATCGGGTTCTTCTGCGGGCTTTTGAGCGATATCTTTTTTGGAAATTTTCTGGGATTTTATGCGCTGGTTCTGATGTACATAGGCTTTCTGAACGGAAAGTTCAGCCGGATTTTCTATCCGGAGGATATCAAGCTTCCTATTGCACTGATTATTACCAGCGACCTTTCCTACGGTATTCTGATGTTTGTGTTGATGTTCATGCTTCGGGGAAAATTCCGGTTCGGCTATTATTTCATGCACGTAATTTTACCGGAAGCGTTGTATACCATTGTAGTAACCATGTTTTTCTATCCGATTATTTTAAAGGTGAACGAAAAACTGGAGGCAAGGGAAAAGAGGAGAGCGCAGAAATTTGTTTGATGAATTAAGAGATAAAATAATCAGCATCTTTACCAGCAGACTGACGGTACTGACTATCGTCTTTTTTGTGTTGGGCGGGATTCTGACATATCGTTGTTTCGATTTACAGATTGTGCATGGAGAAGAATATCTGGAGGATTTTGTGCTGCAGACGGAGAAAACAAGGGATATCACCAGCACAAGAGGAAGGATTTTTGATAAAAACGGGAATCTGCTGGCGTATAACGAGCTGGCTTATTCCGTAAAAATTGAGGATGTTTTCGAGTCCGGAAAAAATAAAAACAAAAATCTGAATGACACTATTTTGCAGCTCATCCGCATGATTGAAAAAAACGGGGATAATGTCATCACGGATTTTCGGATTTATGTGGACGAGGACGGAGAATTTGCCTATTCCGTGGAAGGGACAACCCTGCTGCGTTTTCTGGCGGACGTTTACGGCTATACTACCGTGGACAAGTTAAAGGATGACGAGAGAACCGCGACAGCCCAAGAAGTGATGGAATATCTGAGCCGGAAAAAGGGTACAGGCTTTGCCATAGGAGAGTATGAAAATCCGGAGGATACCAAAACGGATTTTATTGCCGGAAAAGGGTACAGCAACGAGGACTGGCTGAAGCTGGTGACAATCCGGTATGCCATGAACCAGACCTCCTACCGGAAATACATAGGAACCACCGTGGCAACCAATGTCAGCGAAGAAACGGTAGCTGTGATTATGGAAAATTCCGAAGAGCTGCCCGGGGTCAGCATTGTGGAGGATACGGTGAGAAAGTACGTGGACAGCAAGTACTTTGCCCATGTACTGGGGTACACCGGCAAGATTTCCTCTGATGAAATGACCACATTTAATGAAGAAATGGCAAATCAGGGAAAAAGCGCGGAAAGCTACAACATCAATGATGTGGTGGGAAAGAGCGGCATAGAGGCCTACATGGAAACGACCCTGCAGGGAACCAAGGGCTATGAGAAGGTTGTCGTTGACAATATGGGAAAGGTGATTTCCATAGAGGAAAGGGAAGAGGCAAAGGCAGGGCAGGATGTTTACCTGACGATTGACGCGGAATTTACCAAGGCGGCATACAACATTGTGGAGCAGCTTCTGGCGGGGCTTGTGAGCAGCAAGATAACCAATACCAGGGAATATAAGGCAACAGAAACCTCCGGCAGTGCGGATATCAAAATCCCCATCTATGATGTGTATTATGCCATGTTCAATAATGCCATACTGGATTTGAAGCACATGACATCTGAAAATGCGGGAGAAGTGGAGCAGACGGTGTATGCCGCGTATCTGGAATACAAGCAGGCAGTCTATGAAAAGCTGCGGCAGGAGCTTGCGGAAACGAAGACCCCCTATCAGAAGCTGACGAAGGAATATCAGGTCTATGAGAGTAATATTGTAACCCTGCTGAACCGGAACGGGGTAATTATGACGGAACTGGTGGATTCCACAGATGCCACCCAGATAGCCTGGGCGACAGAAGAGGTTATCAGCCTGAATGAATATCTGAAATACTGTATCGCCCAGAACTGGATAGATGTGAGCAAGCTGGACTTGAATGAAAAATATTCCGATTCCACGGAAATTTACGATAAGCTGGTGGAATATGTCATTACCATGATTGACAGGAACACGGAGTTTCAGAAACGTTTTTACAAATATATGCTTCTGTCGGATAAAATCAGCGGAAAGCAGGTCTGCCAGATGCTCTGTGAGCAGAAGCAGATAGAGGTTCCGGTGGAGGATGAAGAGGCTTTATATGCCGGAAAAATGAGTGCCTATGATTTTATGATGAACCGGATTCGGAATCTGGAAATCACACCGGCACAGCTTGCACTGGATCCCTGTAATTTCTCCGTGGTTATCACGGATGTCAATTCCGGGGATGTACTGGCGATGGTATCCTACCCGGGCTATGACAATAATAAAATGGCAAATTCCATTGACGCGGAATATTTTGCAAAGCTGAATGCGGACAAGTCCATGCCCCAGTACAACTTTGCAACCCAGTCCACCATGGCGCCCGGTTCCACCTTCAAGATGGTTTCCGCGACAGCGGGGCTGATGGAGGGAATTATTTCATTAAATACCAGAATCAACTGTATCGGAACCTTTACGGAGATTACACCTTCGCCCAGATGCTGGCGGCGTATCGGTCACGGAAATGAAACTGTGACAACGGCAATCAGGGATTCCTGTAACTACTTTTTCTATAATGTGGGGTATCAGCTTTCCACACGAAGCGGAAGCTATGATGAGCAGGCGGGTCTGGATACGCTGGCAGAGTATGCGGCAATGTATGGGCTGACGGAAAAGTCCGGTGTGGAGATTGCAGAGGCTTCTCCCAATATATCCACGGAGGACCCGGTGCGTTCCGCTATCGGACAGGGCTCCAACAGCTTTACCACCTCCCAGATTGCCCGGTATGTAACGGCTGTGGCAAACAGCGGAACCTGCTATAATCTGACCCTGTTGGACAAGGTAACGGATTCGGAGGGAAATCTGATAGAGGAATTTGAACCTGAAATCAGAAATGTGATTGATATGCCTCAGGAATACTGGGATGCCATTCATTCCGGCATGAGGCAGGTAGTACAGAACAAGTCCTATTTCAGCGATTTGGCAGTAAATGTCGCGGGAAAAACCGGTACGGCAGAGCAGACCAAATCCAGACCAAACCATGCGCTGTTTGTATGCTATGCACCCTACGAACAGCCGGAAATCGCCATTGCGACCAGAATTCCCTACGGGTATTCCTCGGATTATGCGGCACAGGCTACCCGTGATATTATCAAGTACTATTACGGATTGGCAGAGGAAGAGGAGCTGATTACCGGTACGGCAGATACGCCGGATGGCGGAATTTCCAATGAAATGTAAGCAGGACAGTGTAAACAGAAATGAGGATTTCCAATGAAAGAGGCAGTTTTGATTAAAAGCTTTTCAAACGGCATTGCGTTGCATCTGGACGCGGAAATGCCCTTTGAGGATTTATTACAGGAAATTGCATATAAATTTTCCGAGGCAAGAGCCTTTTTCGGAAAGGCTTCCATGGCACTTTCCATAGAAGAAAGACAGGTGACAGGGGCGGAGGAAATCCGCATCCTGGAAACAATCCGGCAGAACAGTGATTTGAACATTATCTGTATTGTCGGAAAGGACGAAGCGACAAACAAGAACTTTATCAGGGCACTGGCACACATGGAAAAGAAGCTTTCCGGTGGGGAAGACGGGCAGTTCATGAAGGGAAGCCTGAAAAACCGGGAAGTACTGGAAACGGAGAACAGTATTATCATACTGGGGGATGTCTATCCGGGAAGTGCCGTAATCAGTGCCAAAAACATCATTATTCTGGGGGGCCTTTACGGGGAAGCCTATGCGGGCGGAAACGGACAGGAAGGCGCCTTCGTAGCAGCGCTTGAAATGGAGCCGGAGAGAATTAAAGTCGGCGATTTCAAATATAAACCAGCGACAAAACAATCCAAATGGGGAATACGCCCGAAGGTACAGCCTAAAATTGCCTATGTAAAAAACAATAAGGTTGTATTTGAACCGCTTACCAAAGAAGTACTGAGCACCTTTTAGGGGCTTGGGGCTGACGACAGGAAGAGGCGCCTTAAGAGCGCTTGAGGAGGCGGTTTTTCACTGGGCAGAAAGCCAACAGATGCCTCCTTGAAAAAAAGCTCAGACATGGAGGTAAAATGGAAAAACAGGTCATTGTCGTCACGTCAGGAAAGGGCGGTGTGGGAAAGACCACCACATCAGCAAATGTAGGAACGGGTCTTGCAAAGCTGGGGAAAAAGGTATGTCTGATTGATACGGATATCGGACTGCGGAATCTGGATGTTGTCATGGGACTGGAAAACCGGATTGTCTATAATCTGGTGGATGTGGTAGAAGGAAACTGCCGGGTAAAGCAGGCGCTTATCCGTGACAAAAGGCATCCGGGGCTGTATCTGATGCCATCGGCGCAGACGAGGGATAAGACCGCGGTAACACCGGGACAGATGGTAAAGGTGATTGAACACTTAAAGGAACAGTTTGACTATATTATTCTGGACTGCCCCGCAGGAATTGAACAGGGCTTTCAGAATGCCATTGCGGGAGCAGACAGGGCGCTGGTTGTGACAACTCCGGAGGTTTCTGCCATCCGGGATGCAGACCGGATTATCGGGCTGCTGGAGGCAAACGGTTTTCAGCAGATGGACTTGATTATCAACAGGCTGCGGATGGATATGGTCAGACGGGGAGATATGATGTCTGCCCAGGATGTGGTGGATATTCTGGCAATCCCCCTGATTGGGATTATCCCGGATGATGAAAATGTGGTGGTTGCCACCAATCAGGGAGAGCCCCTTGTGGGAAGCGCTTCCCCTGCCGGACAGGCATACGCCAATGTGGTAGGAAGAGTAGAGGGAAAGGAAATCCCGTTCTTAAATTTTGAAAAGGGAATTTCCTTCTGGACAAAGGTTTCCGGCATTTTTCACAGAGTATAGGGAGGAGCAGCATGAAACATTTTTTTCGCAGAAAAAGCTCCTGCCAGGTGGCAAAGGACAGATTGAAGATTCTGCTGATTTCCGACAGAGTCAACTGCTCACCGGAAATGATGGAGCTGATTAAAAACGATATTGCCCGGGTAATATCCAAGTACATGAAAATAGACGCAGATAATATGGAAATACAGATTAACGCCAAAAGCGGTAAAAACGGCAGAAACGGAAAGACAAGTCTTTCTGCCAACATTCCCATTGTGGATGTAACAGCACAGGAATTTGGCGGCAAAATGATAAAGGCGTAAGATTAAAGGGCGCAGAAAAAGGCGCGGAACTGGAGCGTAAATGTTTGTAAGATTTAGGATACGGGATTACGATTTTAAACTGGCTTTCATGGCAGTTGCACTGGCGGTAATCGGTGTAATTGCCATCGGAAGCGCAGAGGAATCTCTTCAGAATAAGCAGCTTGCGGGTGTTGTGGCAGGAGCATTTCTGATGGTCATTGTGTCATTGTTCAACTATTCCTGGATTATCCGTTTAAACTGGGTAATTTACGGGCTGAATCTGATACTTCTTCTGGCGGTACAGTTTTCCGGGGACGAGGGAAGGCTGGGAGCACAGCGCTGGCTGGAAATCGGCGGACTCCGTTTTCAGCCTTCAGAAACTGCGAAAATTTTATTGATTTTATTCTTTGCACAGTTTATTATGAAATATAGGGAGAAGCTCAACACCGTAAAGGTGATTGGAAGCTGCCTGCTTCTGGTTGCGGCGCCCTGGTATCTGATTTATAAACAGCCGGATTTGTCCACAAGTATTGTGGTAATCGTTGTTTTCTGTATTATCATGTTCGCCGGAGGAATCAGCTGGAAGCTGATTTTCAGCGTTCTGGCGGTAGCAATTCCCGCGGTGGCACTGATTATCAGTCTGGCTTTGCAGCCGGATAACGGATTGCTGAAGGATTTCCAGAGAAATCGTATTTTAGCCTTTGTCAATCCGGAGGAATATGCAACGGAGGAGGCCTACCAGCAGTTAAATTCTGTTATGGCTATCGGTTCCGGCCAGCTTGAGGGCAAGGGGTATAAGAACAACGAAATTACCTCTGTCAAAAACGGTAATTTTATTTCAGAGGCTCAGACGGATTTTATTTTTGCAGTTATCGGAGAAGAGTTCGGCTTTAAGGGAACGGTTCTTGTTGTGGTACTGCTTATGGGAATTTCACTGGAATGTATTGCTGTGGCGAGAAAGGCGAAGGATGTGGCGGGAACGATTATCGCAGCGGGGGTAGGCGGACTGATTGCGTTCCAGAGCTTCTTTAATATCGGGGTAGCAACTTTTATTCTGCCTAATACGGGATTGCCATTACCTTTTATCAGTTATGGACTGACATCCCTGATGAGTCTTTTTATGGGAATTGGGTTTGTAATAAATGTACGGCTTCAGGCGAGAAAATCGAAGTAAAGAGAGGGACAGTTATGAACATTGCACTGATTGCACATGATTCAAAAAAGAAGCTGATGCAGAATTTCTGTATCGCATACAGGGGGATTTTATGTAAGAATGATTTGTATGCCACCGGTACAACGGGACGTCTGATTGAAGAGGTGACAAATTTAAACATCCATAAATTTCTGGCAGGCCATCTTGGTGGGGAGCAGCAGATTAGTGCACAGATTGAGCATAACCAGATTGATTTGGTTATTTTCTTAAGGGATCCGCTAACCCAGAAGGTGCATGAGCCGGATGCCAACAATGTGCTCAGGCTTTGTGATATGTATAATATACCGCTGGCAACCAATCTTGCCAGTGCGGAACTGTTGATTAAGGCTCTGGACAGAGGAGATTTAGAGTGGCGTGAGATGTATAAGTAAAAAAGGTTCTCTGCTGGCAGGGATGCTGCTTACCCTGTCCCTTGTTTTAAGCGGCTGCGGGGATTTGAAATATGATATGGTGTATCAGACGGATTCCAGCGTCAGCAGCTTTAATGTGATTTCCAGACAGAACAGGCGGACAGCAACCCCTTTTGCGGCAAATCTCTGCATTGTGACAGAGAACGTAACCCCGGAAACAGTGAATATGGAAGATGCGGAGGCAGCTGTTCTGTTTGATGTGACAGGCACAGGGGTGCTCTATGCAAAGAATGCCTATGAAACACTGCATCCGGCAAGCCTGACAAAGGTTATGACGGCACTTGTTGCCTTAAAATATGGAAAGCTGGACCAGACGCTGACTGCCACCAGTGCGGTCAATATTACGGAGTCCGGCGCCCAGCTCTGCGGATTAAAGGCAGGGGATACCATGACCCTGGACCAGGCGCTCAGGATTCTTCTGGTGTATTCCGCGAATGATGTGGTGATGCTGATTGCGGAGGGCGTAGGCGGCTCTGTGGAGCAGTTTGTGCAGATGATGAATGATGAGGCAAGGAGCATCGGGGCGACGAATACCAATTTTGCAAATCCCCATGGCTTGACCGATGCCAATCATTATACGACAGCATACGATTTGTATCTGATTTTTAATCAGGCGATTCAGTATGATACCTTTAATGAAATTATCCAGATGAACAGTTACCAGACCACTTATTACGATAAGAATGGAAAGGCAAAGGAATTTAACAAGCAGACAACCAATCTGTTTATCAGAGGGGATTATAAAACCTCCTCCAATGTCAATGTAATCGGCGGAAAAACCGGTACTACCAACAGCAGCAAGGATACCTGGTTCTGCGGCTACACCCGTTATTACACCACTGCCATCTGGGTCGGCTATGATATACCAAGAAATATGCCTGGTATCTATGGTGCTACCTATGCAGGAAGGATCTGGAAATCTGTAATGGATCAGATCCACGAAGGCCTAGAACCCTGGGACTGGATACAGCCTGAAACTGTAGAACGAAAGGTGACACAAAATCAGGCATTGAAGACTATTTCAGCACCACAGCCCAATTCTGCGCAGAGCAGAGTCT
>OLGB01000981.1_pt1 | contig 36795 bp, 29 predicted proteins | sample 1605691 | NCBI WGS metagenome assembly OLGB01 (sample SAMEA3888925, study PRJEB22519) | human gut metagenome | biome: human gut; feature: human-associated habitat; material: faeces | place: Denmark | collected 2010
AACCCCTTACCTCTTGAATGCCATTCAAGCGCTCTACCAGTTGAGCTACACCCCCAAGGCGGATAACAAACGTAAATATACTATTTTTACGTCGTTTTGTCAACTGCATTTGAACAAGTGGGTGAAATGTTTCGGAACAAATTTTTTTGTGTATTTGATACATTCGCGATTCGCGCGTGCACGCGCTGCGCGCACTTAATTAAAGATAAGCATTGTTTAATTCCAATTATTTATATTTTGTATACGGACATTTATTACATCCGTAAAGTTTTTTATGCATAAAAATATGCGATTATGCCAAAATCGTGCATAAAATTCAAAAAAACAATCCATATTAGTTTTGATTTCTAAATCGCACGCTAATTAAAAGTAGCGTAATGTATAATTTCAATAACTATTTTATCAAAGTAGTGCTTTAATTGACTAAATTTTTTAGGAGGTAACAAAATGAAGCAAAAGAAATTACTTATGCTCATCGCGATGGTACTTGTCGTAGTGCTTTGCGCGTCTGTTCTTACTGCTTGCAAGAAGGATAAGGACAAAGGCAATGGCAACAATGATGCAAAAGTTTATTCGTATCGCATGGGTCCGGCTGACTTGCCAACTTCATGGAACTATCATACGTATCAATCAAATAGCTCCACGTACATTCTGGACTATGCTTCGGACGCGCTTTATACATTCGATTACAACGATGATTTAAGCGGATACAAAATCGTTCCTTCGATGGCAGCAGGAGATCCCGTTGACGTGACTGCTGAGTATGTTGGAAAATATGGTATTACCGAAGGTATGAAGAATAAGGTTTATGCAATTCCCTTGAAAACAAACCTTAAATTCGATAACGGTGAAGTTATTAATGCAAATACTTTCGTTGAATCGATGAAACTCTTGCTTGATCCCAAAGCAAAGAACTTCCGCGCCGACAATACGTATAAATCCGGTGACCTGAAAATCTTCAATGCCGAACAATATGTAAAACAAAATACGTATGCTTATTTCGAATTTGTGTCGTCCGCTATGGGTGCCGATGAATATGTTAAGCCATCTGACTTTACAACAACAGAAGAAGGGTATTTTAAAACTGGAAACAATGATATTTGGATAAATATCAACGATGGCGGAAACTGGGGTAATGAACTCAGTAAATATGCAGCGTATAACTACTTCTTTGAATACACTTTAACGGAAGATGGGTTTATGCAGTATGCGGATGCAAAAGGGAACGTCATTGTTTTGCGCAAAGACGTTATCGTCGATGAAAAACCGGTTGCGGAGTATTATCTTGCATCCGATAAAACCACAAAGGTTTACAGAAATGACGAAGGAGCATTCTTTACGGATGAGGACTGCACGAAACCTCTTGAGGGTGCAGAAGAGTTGTCGGCAGTGGGAACAAACGGTCAATACGACGTTTTAGCAAAAGCTGCAGATAAGGACGGTTATGTCAGATTAAACGCAACCCTTCTCAAAGCGGTTCAAGACTGTATTGCAATTCTTCATGGATATGCAAACGTTGAAGCTTATGCGGCAAAAGCGGGCGAATATGCATACGTCGAGTTTGAGGAAATGGCAAAACTTGGCAGAATATTAGAGTCGATGGATTTTGAAGATGTCGGTTTCTTTGCAAAAGACGACAACACTTTGTGCGTCGTTTTGAAAAATGCAATGGAAGATAACTTCTATCTTCGTTATGAACTCTGCACGTCGTTCTTCCTTGTAAACCCCGCGTTATATAAACAATGCATTACCAATAGTGGCGGTGTTTATAACAACAAATACGGCACATCTGTTGACACTTTTGTCGGATATGGTCCGTACAAGCTCACGCAATATGTTGCGGACTCAACCATCGTTTTGGAAAAGAACCCCTTGTGGCACGGTTTCTCTGCCGACGAATACAAGGCAGGTACTTATCAAACAGACAGAGTTGTTTATACTTTGGTTAAAGACGACGCGCTTCGTCTTGAAATGTTCCTGAAAGGCGAACTCGACAGTTACGGACTTCAAGAAAAAGATATGAGCGATTATATTGCAAGTGATTACATTTACTACACCGACAGTGAATCGACTTGGTATCTTGCAATGAACCCCGATTTCAATAACCTTAAAACACTCCAAGAAACCGCTAAATCCGAAACCGGTAAGAAAGTCGTAAAGACCGTTCTTTCCATTCAGGAATTCCGTCAGGCACTTTCTTATTCACTTGACCGCGAACAGTTCAACCTGAGACTTTCTCCGACAAGCGGTATTGCGAAAGGTTTGCTTTCCGCAATGATCGTTGCCGATCCTGAATCAGGTCGCACGTATCGTTCTCTTGACGAAGCGAAAGACGCAATCCTTGAATTCTGGGGACTTTCGGATCACTGGGGCGAAGGAAAAGAGTATGCAACCCGTGACGACGCAATTGCATCGATTACCGGTTACGATCCCGCAGGTGCAAAAACACTCTTCAGGACGGCTTATAGCAAAGCTGTTAAAGAAGGAATGCTTACAGAAGGCGATGATAACTGGATTGTCCAAATTGTTATCGGTATACCCGTGACGGCGAACTTCTATACCGACGGTGCTGAATTCCTTGCAACCAACTGGAATAATGCGGTTAAAGATACCCCGTTTGAAGGACATCTTGAATTCGTTAATTCGCAGGAGCTTGGCGGTACGACTTTCGGAGAATATCTTAGAAACGGTCAAGTCGATTTGTTGTTCGGCGTAGGTTATGCTGGAAGTATGTTCAATCCGTATTCGATGATGGATTGCTTCACCGGCAGTTTGCAATATGACGTGTTCACCGATAAAACGACAAAAATGATGGATGTCACCTATGACTTCGGCGAAGGAACAAAAACTTATCGTGCGTCGTTGTACGACTGGGTAAGCGAATGCTTACAGGGCAACAAGATCAAGGCGTACGTTGTTGACGCCGAGGGCAACACAGGTAAGGAATATATTGAAATTTCGGCAGGTTCCAGCGATCCCGCTGAAAGACGTATTGCAATCCTTGCAAGAGCAGAAACCGAAATCATGAGATTGTCCAACATCTTCCCCGTACAAACTGACTCCACGGCTGCGCTGAAAGGTATGAGAATCAACTATAAAACCGAAGATTACGTTGTCGGTATGGGACGTGGCGGTATTCAATACTACACTTATTCGATGAGCGATGCCGAATTCGCAGACTATGTGAAGAAACAGGGCGGCGTTCTTAACTACAAATAAAATAGTCGTTTGATTATTATATTGTAAATTACCTTGTTAGGCAGTGGCAAATTTGCCACTGCCTATACGGGTATTTTATAAGCATGTTTACGTTTTTCAAAAGACGGGCTATCTGTTTTTTGAAAAGCGTAAAACAACAAAGGAGAACAATATGTATCTTGCAAAATACATAGCGAAAAGGTTATTGTTGATGGTGTTTACATTTTTCATTATCATCACAATATGTTTCGTTTTGGTCAAATTGCTGCCGAATACGCCTGTCGAGCAATTCGGAAAAGATATGGAACTTATTATGATGCGTCGAGAGATGCTTGGATATGATAAGCCTATTATTGAGCAATATTGGCGATTCTGGAAATATGCGTTAAGAGGTGACTTTGGCGCAAGTGAAGTTTTGTATATCGGTAGCGACGTATGGGAGGTTTTTGCTTCCAAAATACCGTTTACCGTTTCGCTGAACTTATGGTCGATTATTTTTTCAATTCCTATCGGATTGGGACTTGGAATTTTTGCCGCGCTGAAAAAGAATAAGTGGCAAGATCACTTTATTTCAACCAGCGTTATGATTTTTGTATCCGTACCGAGTTTCATATATGCGTTTTTGGTGCAATATGTTTTGTATTTTAAGTTAGGCTGGACCTCGGCTGTTGCAAATGCGGTTGATGGCGCATGGAGTTGGTCTTATTTTAAAACGATTATCCCGGCAATATTATCGATGTCGTTCTCTACGATCGCGGGATTTGCTCGTTATACTCGCGCGGAACTTACCGAAGTTCTGACAAACGAATTTATGTTGCTTGCAAGGACAAAAGGTTTAACCAGGGCGCAGGCTACAATCCGTCACGCTTTAAGAAACGCAATGGTTCCGATTTTCCCGATGATTTTGGGCGAGTTTATTTCAATTATGAGCGGATCGCTTATTATTGAACAAATTTTCACGATTCCGGGTGTCGGTGCTTTGTATATCAACTCGATTCAGGCACAGCCTACGCCCGACTATAACTTCTTTATGTTGTTGTCGGGATTCTATATTTTCATCGGTCTTTTGGCAGGTATTATTATTGATATAAGTTACAGCATAATCGATCCGAGAATCAGAATGGGGGCGAAATAGTATGGATAACAATCAGATGAAACAATATGAAAGCATCCCCAAAAATATGTTTGAATTCGTAACCGACGCCGATTACTTGCACGACAAAAAGTTGGAAACAAAACCTGTCGGCTATATGCGCGATGCGCTAAGAAGATTTTCAAAAAACAAAAGTTCCGTCGCGGCTGCGGTGATTATTTTGATTTTGATTTTGTTTGCCATTATCGGGCCGTTTTGCTGCTCGAAAACTTATCAGCAAGCCTATCAAACAGACACGGTAATCGTACGATACAAGGAACTTTTGCCGAAATTATCCTTTATGAACGGAACCGGTTTTTGGGACGGCTCACAAAAGAAAGAAATCTCGCTCGGTACTTATTATATTTATCAGGGCATGGCACAAGAAACGGGTTACAATCCGATTCAAAAAGTCATAAAAGAAAAGACCAGTACGGACGCTTTTGGAAAAGTTTCTACGGTATACGATGTTCGTCTTAATTCGTATTATGCGTGCCAAACGTTTACAATGACATTGACTGCGGACGAATATGCTGATATTCAAAGATGGCAGGACGAGCATAATATGCAGGTTATCTTACCGCGCGTAAACGAAGAAAAAGCGCAGATTTATTCGGCTGAAAAAAGCGTATGGTACGTTTGTGACAAAAGGGGTAATCCTACTTTTGATATGCAAGGCAACTTTATTCCTGCATACTATACGAGCGGCGTTGATGATTATACGAGCAAAGTCAGGCTTGCAAGCGACCCCGGTGTTAACGACAATACCGTTGGAAATCGTTATCGCTATGCGCAACGGACGGGCAAAGACGGCGTTTATAACTATGTCGTGCGTATCGGAGCATATAATTATTTTCAATACAAATATGGTTTTGAACCGAGCTTCGTGTTCGGAACCGACAGCAAAGGCTTTGATATTTTCTCGCGACTTGCAGCAGGTGCAAGGTTTTCGTTGTTGCTTGCATTGCTAGTTTCGGTTGTAAACCTTACAATCGGCGCAATTTACGGCGCAATCGAAGGATATTACGGCGGCGCGATTGATATGTTTATGGAAAGAATATCCGATATTCTTGCCAACGTACCATTTATGGTTGTTACCGTCTTGTTTAAACTACACTTGGCATCGAAAGTCGGCATTGTCGGTTCGTTGATATATGCGTTTATTTTGACAGGTTGGATAGGAATGGCAAGTAGTGTTCGTATGCAGTTCTATCGATTTAAGAATCAAGAATACGTGCTTGCTGCCCGCACGCTCGGAGCAAGCGATATGCGCATTATATGGCGACATATTTTCCCGAACTCAATAGGAACGATTATTACGGGTTCGGTACTTGTTATACCCGGCGTCATTTTCAGTGAAACATCTTTGTCGTATTTGGGAATTATCAATTTGGACAGTTCAACAATGTCAAGTGTAGGTTCAATGCTTTCAGCAGGGCAAAAGGTTCTTACCACCGCGCCACACGTAGTATTGTTCCCTGCATTATTCATTGCGCTTTTGATGATTTCGTTCAACTTGTTCGGCAACGGACTTCGCGACGCGTTCAACCCGTCGCTCAGAGGATCGGAGGAATGATATGGAAAAGAAACTTGAAGTTAAAAATCTGAGAATTTCGTTCCGTACCGACGCGGGCAAAGTTCAGGCAGTACGCGGCATCGACTTCGATTTGTACAAGGGGGAAACCTTGGCAATCGTCGGCGAGTCGGGCAGCGGTAAATCCGTCACGAACAAAGCAATAATCGGTATCTCCGCCCCCAACGCCATTGTCGAAAGCGGCGAGATTATCTATGACGGCATGGATCTTTTGCAGATCAACGAGGAAGAGTTCCATAAACTTCGCGGCGACAAAATCGCAATGATTTTCCAGGATCCGCTGTCGGCACTCGACCCCATCAACCGCATCGGTATGCAACTTACCGAAGCGATGATTCTGAAAAATCGCGCCAACCGCAGAGAGTCGAGGAAAGCGTTCAACACCCGCATGAAACTGCTGTGCGCCGCCATGAACGACGCAATGGGAGTTGACGAAAAGTCCCCGCGCGGCGTCGAAAACGCAAAACTCTGCAAGGATTTCGATACGTTTGAGTGCTTGCACCTTAAACTCGAAGGCGCATATAACGTCGCATACGAAAACGCCGAAAACGGCTTGGAAAGCGCGGACGACTTGCTTTTCCATATCGAAAAGAACGCCGTGTCCGAATTTGCCCGTTCCGTGCGCGAAATCGTTGCAAACGCCGAAAAATCGGTCAACGAATACGTTTCTGACAGCGACATCGTCGAATTTGCAAAAGCGTTCAGAATCGAGGCGGACAACGTAAGAAAAACAAGGGGCAAAGAAAAAGATTATTCAAAAGTCGTCGCTCCGCTTACCGCGCTTCGCGATAAGTTCAAGGAAGCGGTCGATAAGAAAATGCCCAACTTCTTTGCGTTTGCGTACTATAAAACGTTCGGCCACAACGAAATGCTCCCCGACGGCGATATCGACGAATTGAACGTGTTTTTGAGAAAATACCTTGACGATAACTTTATGCTTTCGTTCATCGAAGACGTCAAGAAAGGAATCGTTTATTCGTTTGAAAAATCGATCGAGAAGAAAAAGGACGTCATAGAACTCATCAGGGCGAACCGCGCGGCGTACGTCGAGGGCGAACCCGATAAAAAACTTTATAAAGCCACCGCAAAAGTGCTTTCGGAAGCCGTGAAAGACTCAATCGATAAGCTCGCTATCATAAAAGACAGCACCGCTTATACCTTCGAGCCGAGCCTTTACCGCGCAATCGACACATATTTTTCGGCAATTCCCAACAACGTTAAAGAACAAAAACGTTACAATAAGGAGTCGAAAAAGATCGATAAAATCACCGCTCGCGGAAAAACCCCGGATTATAAGGTTGTCCCTGCAAAAATCATCGATCTGGACCTTGCAAGGCAAAATATCGTCGCGATTCTGGACAAGATCGTCGAAAGCTACGAAAAAGCAATCGCAACTGCCGAAAACTTCGACGCCGAAAAGGAAACCATTGCAACCATCGATTTCTTGAAAGAAAAAGCACAGGCTGTCGCGTATCGCGTCACCAGAATGGTTGCGAAAAACAAGGCGTTGAAACTGATGGAAGAAGTCGGCATTCCCGAGCCGAGAAAGAGATATCGTCAATATCCGTTCCAGTTCTCGGGCGGTATGCGTCAGCGTATAGTTATCGCAATCGCTCTTGCGGCAAACCCCGACATCCTTATCTGCGACGAACCTACGACCGCGTTGGACGTTACGATTCAGGCGCAGATACTCGAACTTATCAATAAACTTAAAAAGGAAAGAAACCTTTCCATTATCTTTATTACGCACGATCTCGGCGTCGTTGCGAATATGGCGGACAGAATCGCCGTCATGTATGCCGGCAAAATCGTCGAAACGGGCACTGCGGAAGATATTTTCTATTCGCCGGCGCACCCGTATACCTGGGCGTTGCTGTCTTCGATGCCCGACCTCGATACCGATGAAAAACTTGAAGCAATTCCCGGCACCCCGCCGAATATGATTTATCCGCCGAAGGGCGACGCTTTCGCCGCGCGAAACAAATATGCGATGAAAATCGACTTTGAGTTGCAACCGCCTATGTTTGAGATTTCGCCCACGCACAAAGCGGCAACATGGCTGTTGCATCCCGACGCACCGAAAATCGATATGCCGAAGATTGTTGCGGACAGAATTGAAAGAATGAAAAATCTGGCGAAAGAAAAAGCGGAAGAAACCGAAAACGGCAACGAAGGAGGACAAAATGAGCAATAATTTTAACGATAAAGAAGTCCTTCTGAAAGTCGAGCATCTTTCGCAATATTTCAAGCTCGGTCAGTCCACGCTGAAAGCCGTCAACGACGTCAGTTTCGACATCAAAAAAGGCGAAGTTTTCGGGCTTGTCGGCGAGTCGGGTTGCGGCAAAACCACGACGGGAAGAAGTATTATCAAACTTTATAACTGCACCGACGGCAACGTTTATTTTGAAGGAAGACGTATCTGTGCGGGCACGTTGACGTACAAAAACGCAATCAAAGACGCGTGGAAAAAGTTTTTCAAAAACTTTTCAAAAAAGAATCCGCCCGAAGATAAAAAGGATTTCAAAGGCGCATTTTTGGAACTTGCTGGCGTATTGAAAGTCGAAATCAAAAATATCAGAAGCGCGAAAAGCGACCAGAAACGTTGCGATAAAAAGTACGCAAAGGAAAAGGTCGGGGAAGTCAATGCGGAATATCTGCCGAAGCTTAAAGAGCTTGACAAGAAATCCCCCGAATTCAAGAAGCTGCTTTTGGAATATCTTGGAAAGCGCAGGCTTGCTAGAAAGGAAAGAATCGTCACGAAAATCCAGATGGTTTTCCAGGATCCCATTGCCTCGCTCGATCCCCGTATGACCGTCCGCGAAATCATTGCGGAAGGACTTAAAATCAGGGGCATCAGAAACAAGGAAGAAATCAACGAAAAAGTTTACGAAGTGCTTGAAAAAGTCGGGCTTGTCAAAGAACACGCGGGACGTTATCCGCATGAGTTTTCGGGCGGTCAGCGTCAGCGTATCGGCGTTGCAAGGGCAATCATTATGCGCCCCGAACTTATTATCGCGGACGAACCCATCTCGGCGCTCGACGTGTCCATTCAGGCGCAGGTTATTAACCTTCTCAACGATTTAAGAAAAGAGTTGGGGCTTACGATATTGTTTATCGCGCACGACCTGTCGGTCGTCAAGTATTTCTCGGACAGAATCGCAGTTATGTACTTCGGTAATATGGTCGAACTTGCCGATTCCGACGAACTTTTCAAGCATCCTTTACATCCTTACACCCGTTCGCTTTTGTCGGCAATTCCTTTGCCCGATCCCGTGTACGAGAAACAAAGAGTGCGTATCGTGTACAATCCGCTTGCCGATCACGATTATTCGGTGGACAAACCTACTCTTCGCGAAATTTCAAAAGGGCATTTTGTGTCCTGCAACGACCAAGAAGAGGCGGAATACAAAAAACAACTCGGTCTGGACGTAGAAAACGCCGCGCAAGAGGAAAAGACGGTTGACTAAAAGGCACGTAACAGAAACGATTGTATCCCTGATAATAGGGTTGACGCTGTTTTTTGTCATAACGGGAGTGAACGGGGTTTATGGCGGAAAACTTTCCAACGTCGAAGTCGCAAGGTTTTTGTGCGACGGGTTTTTCGTTGCCGGCGTAGTATTGCTTGGTTTCGCCGCGCTTTACTGGGCGTCCGATAAAGGCGCGTTCGACGGCTTGAAATTCTCGTTCACGTCGTTTTTTAGGTTGCACTTTTCGACGCACCGCTATGACTGGAAAGAAAAGGAAAGTTTTCAGGAGTACAAAGAAAGGATACATTCCAACGAGAAGAAAAAGAAAAACGTATCGATAACGGCGATTATCGGCGGCGTGTTTATGATCGGCGCGATAATATGCCTGATAATTTATGAGACGATTTAATTTATCATTCGATATAAGAAAAAAGCCCGACAATCGTCGGGCTTTTTTGATGCAAAAATCTTAAATATTCGTTACGTCCATTTCGCAGACAGACAACTGACCGCGCCTGTTGAGAAAACCTTTTTCTGCCGTTCCGACGTACCCGCCGTTCAGGTAATCCTTGATATTGCCAGTCACGCTGAGCGGGGGAAGTTTGCCGACGATTTCGCCGTTTTTTACAAGGAAAGCGAGATGCACGGGGCAGGCGTAATCGCCGCTTGACGTCGTGTCGCCGCCGCCGACCATCATGACGAACACCGCCGCGTCGTCCCCGATAAGTTCTTTTACGTCGGTTGCGGTTTCTTCAAACCTGAGACTGCCGAAACCCGTGGAAGGCACTCCGTCGTATGAAGCGGACGATGAAACTACGCGCGGTACGTTGTAAAGCGCAGCCGCGTTTTTGTTTGCGAAAAGTGCTTTCAACACCCCGTTTTCGATAAGATAAGATTTGCCGTTTTCGGCAACGTCGCCCTCGTCGTCAAAGAAAGGAACGTTTATTGCGTCATCGGTGTAATCGGCATAAATCGAAAGTTTATCGCTCAAAATCTTTTTATTAAGTCCGTCTTTGAACACTGTTGCGCCCGATGCGTACATATGCGCCATGAAGTTTCCGAGCGCGGTTTCTACAAATACCGCGGGTGACGCGATGACTTTATATTTGCCGTTTTCGATTGATGCGGGCGTGTTGAATGCGTCGTAAAGTTTTTTTACGTCCTGCACCGCTTTGTCTTCGTCGTACTCGTTCGTTTCGCTGATATATGTCAAATCCATAAGGTTTGCCGTGGACTTATGCTTTATCGACAGGGCGATTACAAACTCGTTGCCTTTGTACGAAAGATTGCTGCCGCTGTCGTTGATATAATTTACTTCGTCCTCGTAATATTGAATCTTGTTGTTGAACAAAAAGTCGGGAGTTTCTTTTTCAAGCCTTGCAAGAAGGCGTTTCGAAACGTCGATGAAATTATCGGTGTCGACGATATTTTTTATCGTGTTTTCGCTTTTTACGATAACGGGCGATGGGACGCAGGGATAAGGAATCTTGTTTTCAAGATTTTTTATTGCTTCCGTTTCGAGTTTTTTCATGTCGCAGTCGCCGATTTGTCCGGCAACGCCGATAAGCCCGTTGTCGTAAACACGGACGGTTGAGGTTGTTTCGACGACCTTTCTTAACGATTCGACTTTGCTTGCGGCAACGTTGACCGAAAGCGAGGAAGATTTTTTATAAATATATTCTTTATTCATATAGTTCTCCTTATTGCACGTTCATTTCTTTGACTCTGACGTACGGGCCGCCGTGTGCGACGTGCAGGGGGAATTGTTCCATTTTCCCGCAACCGCCGGTAACGCTGTTGTTGATTTCAACGTCTTTCGTCACACCGTCGATAAGTCCGAGTGTTTCAAAAACGTTGCCCGTGATGACGGAAATTTTAACGGGCGCGCCGATTTTGCCGTCGACGATTTCATAAGCGATCGACGGGGCGATTGTAAACGTGCTCATGCCCGAGCCGTGGTTTACGCCTTTGATGAAATAACCTTTTTTAATGCCGGCGACAAGTTCTTCAAAGGTGTCGTTGCCGCCTTCGATATAGGTATTCGTCATTCTTACGATAGGCTCGAACTTGCAATCCATTGCGCGAGCGTTGCCCGTAAGTTCTTCGTTAAGCGTAGCGGCGGTCGTTGCGGAATGAAGCCTTCCCGTAAGGATACCGTTTTTAATGAGATAAGTCTTTTCACATTTTGTGCCTTCGTCGTCGTAAGGGACGTATCCGCTTCCGAAATCCGCGCCGCAGTCGACAATCGACAGCAAATCGGAGCCGACTTTTTTGCCGAGTTTCCATTCCTTTGCCATGGTTTCGTCGCCAAGCATGAAGTCGGATTCCGATTTATGGCCGAAGGATTCATGTGCGAAAATGCCTGCCGCAAGGGGAGATAATACGACGGGGAATTTGCCTTTTTCGCAAGGTTTTGCGTTTTTGACGAACTCCTGCGACTCCTTGATTACGTCTTTTAATCCGTCTTCCACGTCGTTAATTTCGTTGAAAAACGGACTTGTGTTGTAAAACATATTTTGCACAAAATCGTTTTCGGTTGCAAACGCGACAACCGCAACGACGCCGGCAAGCTGATAATCGTATTTAATATCCGCGCCTTTTGACGAATAAAACTCGTAAACGCTGTTGCTGTCGCTGTAAAGCGCAACCGACATCGCCGCGCCCGAATCGTTAAGTACAGGGAGCATACGATTTACCAAAGCCTGTTTTTCGTTAAGAGAAACGTTTCGGACAGAGTTATTTTCAAACTTCATTAAAACGTCTTTATTCACCTGAAATTTCTTTACTATCGGGTTGTCGAGAATGTTTTTTGAAGGGGTTGCCTGTTTGTAAAGGTTGTTGAGTTCCGTCTGGACGTTTTTGACCTCGCTTGTCGAAGCATAGTACCAGATATTGCCGTCGAAAACCCGGATAAACGCGCGTTTTTCGTTGCGCGTTTTCGATGATTCGAGTATTCCGTTCCGATACATAATGCCGGTTGAAAACCTGTCCTCGATGCGGACGTCGGCATAAAAACGATTGTCGAATTTATACATATTTGCTCCTTAATATTTTTATCAAAAATATTATATCACTTATAAACGGTATCTTCAATAATATATAGTTTTCTTTTCTGCAAATTCACTGTAAACCGCGAATAAAAATTTACATTTAGAAGATAATTTGCTAAAATTACATACAAAGAAACAGCTGAGGTGATTTATGAAAAAAAGTCAACTGCAAAAATATGCGAAACTTATCGCAAGAAAGGGCGTCAACGTGCAAAAAGGACAAGACGTCCGCGTGAGAGCGTGTCCCGACCAACTCGACTTTGTGAGAATGGTCGTGGAAGAATGTTATAAGGCGGGCGCGGGCAAGGTCACCGTCGAATGGGAATACAATCCCGTGACGAAAGCGACCTATAAATACTGCAAACTCGACGCGCTTTCCCGCACCGAAAAATGGGAAGAAGAGAAGTATAAACACTTTGTCGAAACCCGTCCCGCACGGATATTTATAGAGTCCGACGATCCCGACGCGTTGAAAGGCGTAAATCAGGAAAAAGTCGCGAAAGCGCAGCAGGCAAGGGCAATGGCGTTCAAGCCGTACCGCGACCAGCTTGACAACCATTATCAGTGGTGCATAGCGGCGGTGCCGGGCGTCGAATGGGCAAAAAAGGTGTTCCCGAACGACACGAAAAACAAGGCTGTCGAAAAGTTGTGGCAGGCGATTTTGTTCACGTCCCGCGCCGACGGCGAAAATCCCGTGGAAGCGTGGAACGAGCACAACAAGGACATTAAGGAACGCTGCGACTACTTAAACTCCTTGAAAATAAAAGAACTGAAATATAAATCGTCAAACGGCACCGATTTCAGAGTGGGGCTTATCGACGGCTGCAACTTCCTTGGCGGCAAAGAAGACACGCTTGAAGGAATCGAATACAACCCGAATATTCCAAGCGAGGAAGTGTTCACGTCGCCCATGCGCGGCAACGCCGACGGAAAAGTCGTCGCAACAAGACCGCTGTCTTATCGCGGGGAGCTTATCGAGAATTTCAGCGTGACTTTCAAGGACGGAAAAGTCGTTGACGTCAGTGCGGGAAAGAACGAAGATTTGTTGCGCTCCATGATTTCGATGGACGAAGGCGCGGCATATCTTGGCGAATGCGCGCTCGTGCCTTACGACTCGCCAATCAGAAACTCGGGCATCACTTTTTACAACACGCTGTTCGACGAAAACGCATGCTGCCATCTCGCGCTCGGCAGAGGTTTCAACGAGTGTCTGGAAGGATACGCAAATCTTTCGTTTGACGAATGCAAGGAAAAGGGCATAAACGACTCGCTCATTCACGTCGACTTTATGATCGGCAGCGAAGATCTGGAAATCGAGGCGGTCACCCGCGACGGAAAAACCGTAAAAATCTTTGAAAAAGGGAATTGGGCGTTTTAGTAGTTATATTTTGACTTCGTCAAAGTTATATTTTTGCTGTCGCCAAAGTTAAGGTGGTTTTTGTTATATAATACACGAAGTGAAACAAATAAAATTGACACGTAAAGGCGAAAGTGATATTATTTTCATAATCCAGGGAGATATTTGTACAATGACGCTTGACGAAGTACACGTTAATCAAAGCGCAGTAATAACGAAAGTCGGGGGCGAAGGCGTTTTGCGCGGTCGTCTTCTTGACATGGGGCTTATCCCGAAAACCGCCGTTACGGTGATAAAATATGCGCCGATGGGCGATCCTATCGAGATTCGCCTGCGCGGATACGAACTGACAATCCGCAAAGACGACGCGAAAATGATTGAGGTAAACGCCTTATGAAATTCGCGCTTGTCGGCAATCAGAATTGCGGAAAAACCACGTTGTTCAATCAACTGACGGGGTCGAATCAGCACGTCGGCAATTTCCCGGGGGTTACGGTCGATTCAAAGTTGGGCGTTGTGAAGAAGCACGACGACTGCGTTATCGTCGATCTTCCGGGCATTTATTCGTTGCGCCCGTACACGACGGAAGAAATCGTCACGCGCGACTTTATTCTGAACGAAAAACCCGACGGCATAATAAACATTGTCGACGCCACCACGATCGAGCGAAATCTTTATCTCACGACGCAACTTATGACAATGGATATTCCTATGGTCATTGCGTTGAATATGATGGACGAAGTGCGCGGAAACGGCGGCACCGTCGATATTCAGAAAATGTCGGATATGATGGGCTGTCCCGTCGTGCCGATATCCGCCGCGAAAAACGAGGGCGTTGACGAACTTATCGACGTCGTTATCAAAACCGCCAAAGAACAGATCAAACCCAAAGTAAAAGATATTTGCGAAAGCGACAGTCCCGTGCACAGATGCCTGCACTCCGCAATCCACCTTATCGAAGACCACGCGAAAAGCGCGGGCATTTCGGGAAGATTTGCCGCGATGAACCTTATCACGACGGGCGGCGACTTCGACAAACGTCTGAATCTTGACGAAAACGAAAAGGAACTTCTGGAACACAGCGTCGTCGAGATGGAAAACGACACCGGGCTTGACCGCGACGCGGCGATGGCGTCGATGACGTACGACTTCATCGAAAAGGTCTCGCGTGAATGCGTCGTGAAACCGCACGAGTCGAAAGAACGCCTGAAAAGCGAAAAAATCGACAAAGTACTGACGAATAAATATGGCGCGATACCACTGTTTATCCTTATTATGGCGGCGATTTACCTGCTCACGTTTCAGGTTATCGGCAAATATATCGGGCTCGGCATCGAGATGGGCATCGACGCGCTGGACAAAGTGGTCGTAACAGGGCTCACGAAATTCGGCACGAATCCTGCAATTATCGATTTTCTGGACAAAGGTTTGTTCGGCGGGCTTGGCGCGGTCGTATCGCTTTTGCCGTACATAGTCGTTATGTTTATGTTCCTGTCGCTCCTTGAAGACAGCGGATATATGGCGCGCGTTGCGTTTATTATGGATAAACCGCTCAGAAAACTGGGCTTATCGGGGCGCAGTTTCGTGCCTATCATCGTAGGATTCGGCTGTTCCGTCCCCGCGATTATGAGCACCCGTACCCTTGCGTCCGAGCGCGACAGAAAAATGACGATCGGACTTATTCCGTTCATCAGCTGTTCGGCAAAGGCGGTCGTGTATTACGCGGTCGTAAATTGCGGCGTGTTCAAGTGGTGGCAGCAGTCGCTGATTATTGTCGGGCTGTACGTATTCGGCATCGTTTTGGGGATTCTGACGGCGTTTGTGTCCGGGAGACTTATTTTCAAGGGAAAGCCCGTACCGTTCGTTATGGAACTTCCGAATTATCGTCTGCCGTCCGCAAAAAGCGTGCTTCTTCTTATGTGGGAGAAGTCGAAAGACTTTCTGACACGCGCGTTTACGGTCATCTTCCTTGCCACGCTTGTCGTATGGTTTTTGCAGGCGTACAACAGCCGCATTATTTTCATCACCGACGGCGTTGAAGACAACGTGAGTTTATTGGAACATATCGGCAATTTCCTTGCGCCGATGTTTAAGCCGCTTGGTATGAACGACGGTAAAATCGTTTCCGCGCTCATTGCGGGATTTACGGCAAAAGAAGCGGTTGTAAGCACGATCGAGATGCTTGCGGGAAGCGGCGGAATGACGGCGTTGTTCACTTCGGTCCCGGCGTTTTTGTCGTTTTTGACGTTCGTGCTTTTGTATACGCCGTGCGTCGCGACCGTCGCAACGATGCGAAAAGAGTTGGGTTCCGTATGGAAAACCGCCGTTGTCGTCGTTTATCAGTGCGCGCTTGCGTGGGTTTGCTCGTGCATAGTTTATCAGATCGCGGCGGCTTGCTGACATGAAAACGATTGATATAATTTTAATAGTCGCGCTTTCGTTGTGGGTTGTGTTTTCGATTGCGTACGTCGTCGTAAACCGTAAAAAAGGAAAGACGTCGTGCGGCTCAAAAACTTATTGCAACGGCGATTGCGAGGCCTGCAACAAAAAGAGAAAAGAAAAAAAGTAACGAATTTTCAAGGTTTCCGCGGTTTTTCCGAGGAAACTTTTTGTTTTTTATCGTTTTTTACATTTGTTTAGTAAAATTAACGATTACATTATACAAAAAAGCAATTTTGTAACGAAATTTTATTACATTAAATTTTTATTGTAAAAAACCGTTTATACGTTTGACAAATTTTTTTTAACTTATTAAAATTGTTGTTGAATTATGAATAAACGTAATTACAACAAAGAAATGCAGGACGAGATTTCGTCGATAGGCTGTCGGAAACCGTCGATGCTGTTGCAGTGCTGTTGCGCGCCGTGCGCGACCGCCGTCATAAATCGTCTGAAAGATTTTGACGTTACTTTGTTTTATTACAACCCAAACACGTTTCCGGAAAGCGAATATCAGAAACGCTTTGAAACGCTCATTGAATACGTCGATAAGGCGGAACTCGGGCTTAATATCGTTGAAATCGGTTATCGCGACGAAGATTACCTTGCGGCGGTCTCGGGCTTTTCCGACACGACGGAAGGCGGCCCGCGCTGCGCCGTCTGCATAAGAACAAGGTTGACGAAAACCGCCGAATACGCAAAAGAACACGGCTTTGAATACTTTGCGTCCACGCTTTCCGTAAGTCCGAAGAAAAACGCCGCCGTCATCAACGACATCGGCGAGGAACTTGCGAAAACGTACGGCGTGAAATATCTCGTCAACGACTTCAAAAAAGAAAACGGATTTCAGGAATCCGTGAATATATCAAAAGAATTCGGGCTTTACAGACAGGACTACTGCGGCTGCGAAGCGTCGAAAAACAGGAGAAATACTTAATTATGGGCAACTCGTTGAACACGAAAAAAATGATGGCAAACTCCCTGAAAGAACTTATTCAGGAAATGCCTTTCTCAAAAATCACAATCGACAAAATCGTCACAAACTGCGGCTATAACCGTCAGACCTTTTATTATCATTTCAAGGATATCAAGGAACTGTTCGAGTGGCTGTATAAGTTTGAAACGCAACAAGTCGTCGGCGACATAAGAAAACTTTCGACGTCCAACGCAATCGACGTTATCATGCGTTATCTTTACGACAATCGCGCGATGACGCTTTCGGCTTTCAACAGTCTTGGGCGCGAATATATCGAAAAGTTTATTTACGAGTCGATTTACGACGCCGTTCACGATCAGGTTATCCAGAAATCCGTGTACGTCATCATCGACAACGAGGATATTGAATTTATCGCAAACTACTTCACGATTACTTACGTCGCGTTGATGGTGCAATGGTTGCAGCATGGCATGACCGAAGAAATCGACAGTTTCATAAAACGAATCGGACGTATGATGCAGGGCGCGGTTGACGCCGCGGTGCAAAAAATGCGTAAAGAATAAAAAATACAAATTAAAACCCGACGCGCCGCGTCGGGTTTTTTGTTTGCAAAAATTGTCGAGAAAATCATTCTTGTGTCAAAATAACAGTTTTTATGACAACAGGCTCGTTCGGAATATCGTCAAAGTACATGAAACTGTGAGTCGGGACTTTTGAAATGCTTTTCACGACCGCAAGACTTTCCTCGTCCGAAGTTTTCCCAAAGGCCGCATATTGTCCGTCCAGAAACGCGCAGTCGGCAGAGCAGATGAAAAACTGACTGGACGCGCTGTCTTTGACGTTGGTGCGCGCCATCGAAATCACGCCTTCGCCGTGGTGCAGGTCGTTTTTCACGCCGTTTGACAAGAATTCGCCTTTTATCGTGTCCGCGCCGCCTTTTTCCTTAATCGCGCGACCGTCCGCGACGAAACCGCCGCCTTGAATCATAAAATCTTTTATCGTGCGGTGGAAACAAAGCCCGTCGAAGAAGTTTTCTTTGATGAGTTTTTTGAAGTTTTTGACCGTAATCGGCGCGACGTCTTCGTAAAGATCAAGGTTTATGTTTCTGCCGTCCGAAAGCTGAATCTGAATTTTTGACATAATACACCTCGTATGTTTTCTGTCGGAATTATACCATATTCAAACTATATTTTCAAGGCAATTAAAAAACTTATTGTTTTTTTACAACCTATATGATAAAATATAATAAAAGGTGGGTTATGGCACACAAGAAAGAACAACCGAGAGAACTTACGAAAGAAGAAAAAGTCGCTGAAATATTAAAGCGCGCAAACGTCTCGTACGACTTCAAAAAAGCGCAGGCAAACATTGCGCTCAACACCCGCTGCAAACGCTGCGGCAAGACTTTGTCGAGCCTTGAAAGGGTTGTTTTTGAAAACAAATGCCGCGACTGCATGGTGGAAGAAAACAGAAAATCCCGCGATAAATTCGTCAGGAAATACATAATAATCGCTTTCTTGTTCATCGTTGCGCTTGTGTTCGGCGGGTATTGTGCAAACGCCGGCACAAAGGAGTGGCGTATCGTCGGCGTCGTCGTTTCGGCGATGTTCACGGGTGTGAGTCTTGGATACGTTTTTTATACGAATATGGACAAAATGATGCCCGGCGCGCAACCCAAAGTTCAGGTGTGGCTCGTGTTCGGGCTGGCACTCGGAATTGCGGCGATAATCGCGTTTCTGACGTACTTTTCAAAAAGCTGGATATTGTACGTCGTGCTTATGCTGCTGGTGCTGATTTACGTCGCGTACCTTGCAGTGAAGGAGTTCAATTCCTTAAAGGAAAAGGACAATCTTCTGGGCGTTTACGACAGGAAATCGCGCGACCACGAGTTTATCGACAGCATTACGGAATCCATCAAAGAACGCACTTTACAGGACGAAAACGACAGAGTAAACGCCATTTCTGTCGAAAATACAGATTTTGTTTCGCCTGTCCCGCCTGAGATGGACGGCGAAATTATCAAGGAAGAAATCGTTGAAGTTTCTGACGAAAAAACAGAAACAGAAGAAGATATATCCGTGTCCGTAAAAACTACGGAACAAGCTGAAATCAAGGACGACGATAACCTTTCGTCCGCCGCGGAGAAGTCCGACGACAGCGGCGATTTCAGCATCTGAAAATGAAATTATTCAAAAAACTTTTTATCAAAGATTATGAAAACACTTCCGATCAGGAAGTGCGTTTTCGTTACGGTATTGTCGCGGGAATTTTCGGGATTATTTCCAACGTTATATTATGCGTTTTCAAAATTCTCGTCGGCGTATTTTCGGGTTCCGTCGCAATCGTTGCCGACGCAATCAACAACCTGTCCGACGCGGCGTCATCCGTCGTTACCGTTTTCGGGTTCAAACTTTCCAACAGACCTGCCGACAGGGAACACCCGTTCGGACACGCAAGGTACGAATACATCGCGGCGTTTATCATTGCGTTTGCGGTCGTGCTTATCGGCGTGTTGCTGTTGAAGCAGAGCATTGAAAAAATCATCACGCCCGAAAGCGTCAATATTTCAGCGTACACCTACGTCGTGCTTGCCGTTTCGATAGTCTTGAAGATTTTGCAGGGGCTGATTTACAGAAACTTCGGCAAAACAATCAATTCCGAGGCGTTGAAGGCGTCTGCCGCAGACAGCAGAAACGACGTGTTTACGACGATTGCCGTCCTGATTTCGACGATTGTCATCGACGTTACGGGCGTAAATATCGACGGATACGCGGGGCTTGTCGTGTCGGTGGTCATTATTATTTTCAGCATAAAACTTCTGAAAGAAACGATAAATCCGCTTCTCGGCACCGTGCCCGACAAGGAACTTGTCGCGAAAATCTCCGAAAAACTCAGGCAGTACGACGAGGTTCTGGGTTTCCACGACCTTATGATTCACAGTTACGGCCCGGCGATAACTTATGCGTCGGTTCACGTCGAGGTTGACGGTGGCAAAAACTTTATCGAAACGCACGACCAGATCGACAATATCGAAAGGGATTTTATGCGGGATATGAACGTGCATCTCGTCATACATATGGACCCGATTACGGTGGGCGATCCCGAAACCGATCTTTTGAAAAATGAAGTACAGGACGTCGTCCGCTCGATGAACGAAGATGTCACCATTCACGATTTCAGGCTTGTGAAGGGCAATACTCACACAAACGTTTTGTTCGACGTCGTCGTGCCGTACGGGGTGAAGCTCGGCGCGCGCGAAATAAGGCGCGAATTGAACGAAAAGATAAAGTCCGACAAAACTTATTATTACATAATAAACGTCGATAATAAGTACGTCTAAGGGCTTCTTATGCCGTCGCGCCCGAAATGGCTTTCCGGGCAATTACAAACAAAAAAACGACAAAAAAATAAGCGGGTTAAGTCGGACTTAACCCGCTTTTCGTTGTGAAAAACTATTTTGCGATTTTTTCGATTTCGTCGAAAATTGCGATTATGACGTCTTCGGAAAGACCTTTCGTCGGGCAGAGAATGCTGACCGAATTTACGCCGTCCGCGAATTTGTAGTAGTATTCCTTCGTATAGGCGGAAGCGTCGACGCCTTCGCATTCGCGCGTGAGATAGGTCGTCATATCCGCGTCGTTACCCTTTGAGAAAATCATCGTGAACTTCGGGAATTTCAGCACTTTTTCGCCTGCCTGGAACTTCGTGCGGATATCCGCGATATCGATATCGTAATCTTTCGCCGTTTTGATGGTGTCTTTGAGTTTATCCGTCTTGATTTGCTGGAATTGCGAAATCTGGCAGGACGTATCGACAAGCCATTTGCATACGCGCGGGGGCAGGTTTCTCAATTCGTTGAAGCAATACCACAACGGACCGCTGGGGAAGTTGCTGTCTTCAAGGGCTTTATAGACGTCGTTAATGCGTTGCGCGGCGTCGGGATAGCACTTGATGGAAACCTTGTAACTGTCGTCGTTTTCGCGGATAATACCGAAAGATTTGCTGCTGTATTTGAACGTCCAGTCAAGCGAGCCGCGTTTTTTGATGGTGAAAACGTTGGGTTTGCTCATGAAATACGTCGCAAGTTCCTGCGAAGACAGGGTTTTCGTACGGGGCTGATTGAGAATCTCGTCGAATTTCGCACTGCCGACCATATTCACCGCGCACAATTCCATATCGGTTGCGCCCAAGGCGTTGTAAACTTTGACGCTGTCGTCGAATTTCGCGACCTGCATGTAGTATTTTCCGTTGATTTCTTCGATATTTTTCTTATAGAAGTTGTCAATCTGGAAGCTGGAAAGCTCCACCGTTCTTTTGGTCGTATTGAGCGCGACTTCGGGTTCAAGAAGGTGATCGCTGATTTCCTTGGAAATCTTTTCGTCCTTTTCCTTTTCTTTAACTTCCTGCTTAATCTGCATATTTTCTTTCAGCGCGGCGCCGATAGGTCTTCTCTTTGACGTGCCTGCCGTGAGTAACGTGATGAGAAGCAACAGAAGTTGCGCGATGAACGGGATTATCGGCACGATTTTCGCAATCGAGAAGGGCGTTGTCTTGTCGTAAATCACGAAAATATAAACATATGCGGAGATAGCGGCGCAAATTACCGACAAAACGATGATGAGGATTTTCAGCAGACGGAAGTTCTTTTCGGGCGAAAGTTTCGCTCTCAACCTTTCGGAACGCTGCGCGAGCGTAAGTTCTTCCTTTTTGGGTTTTTCTGCTTCCGCGTCGGCGGCTTTATCCTTCGATTTTTTGTCGGGTTTGCCTTTTTTCGCGACGACTTTTTTGTCTTCCGTCACCGGCTGTTCTTCATTTTCGGTAACGGCTGCGGGCGTTTCTTCCGCGGGCGTTTCTTCCTGTTTTTCTTCGGTTGCGGGTTCGGATTTTTCCGCCGCTTTTTTTGCCGTAGCGGCATTTTTTTCGCGCGGTTTCGACGGTTTTTTCGCGGCTTGTTTTTCGGTTTTTTCAACCTTTTCAACCGGCGTTTCGCCGCCCATAACAGGGCGTTCTTCTGACAAATCGGGCAGGGGGACTGCCTCGGATTCAACGTTTTCAGCCGCTTCTGGCGCGCTTTCTTCAACGGGTATTTCGGCTGTTTTGACGGGGGTTTCGGCATCTTCGACAGGGAGTTCATCGGCGGGTTCCGCAGGGGTTTCCGGCATCGTGATTTCGCCTTCGTCGAACATCGAAGGATCGAAGGTTGCCGCGCCGATTTCGGGCAATTCGTCCGCCGCAGGTTCCGGTTCGGACAGGCTGACGCTTTCTTTTTCCGCCTTTTCCTCGGCGGCGAAAGACTCATACTGACCTGCCGCAAATTCAGCCGCGGCAAGGGCGTCTTCGAGACTCAAAGGCTGCTTTGCTTTTTCGGTTTCGTCAACGGTTTCGGGACTTACGGAAGGCGTTTCGTCCGCGGCGATTTCAGCATTTTCCGTCGTGCTGTTTGCCACGTTTTCGGTAACGTTTTCCGCATTTTCCGCCACGTTATCGGTAACGGTTTCCGTCACGTTTTCGGCCGTTTCCAAAGCGTCGTCGACATTGACATTCTTTTTTGTTGCCATAGTATATCTCCTTAAAATTTTGAACAAAAAACTGTATGTTGTACCATAAATTATAATAAAGGAAAAAAATATTGTCAATGCTTTTTCGGTCGCGTCGGAAAAAATTATGAATTTGTACGGCGGAATTTTTTTTGACTGACATAAAAGCGACTTTATAATGCAAAATTGAACGATAAAGTATATTATTCTGCGTGTAAAAAATTGCGTATTTTTGGCGAATTTTTACGAAAAAACGTCGATTTTTTGAAAAATTCGGAAAGCAAACGCACGGCGGAATTTTATTGTACGACTGTATATTTTCGTACGAAAGTGTTGAAAACTCGTGCCAAAAAAATCAAAATAATTTTCCGAAAAATTTGAAAAATACCTTAAACCGCCGTAATTCCGCCTGATTTTTTTATGTTTTTGCAATATTTTGCGCCGAATTTTTTTTTAATGTTGAATTTTAACAAGTCGTATGTTATAATAAATTAGCAAAAGAATATTTTTTGTTTTGACAAAATAATTGCGAGGTAATATGTACAAGTATTCTTACAAGGCACTTTCGCCGGAAGGAAAACGCGTAAGCGGCACGATCACCGCCACGAGCGAAGACGACTTCAATCAGGTCATTTCGTCGCGCGGTCTGAAATGCTATTACGTCCATGCCACGGGAAAGGGCGACGCAAGCAAACTTTCAAAACTCGACACCGCGCTGGTGTTGCAGTTTTGCCGACAGCTCGCGTCGATGCTGAACGCCGGCTTGCCTCTTATTAAGTCGCTGGAAATGCTTTACGAACGCACCGAGAAACCGAAACTCAAAAACGTGCTTGCCGCATTGTTTGAAGAGGTTCAGAAAGGTAACTCTCTTGCGGAGTCGATGGGCGCGCTTCCGGGCGTATTCCCCAACCTTCTCGTGAGCATGGTCAAGGCGGGCGAAATGAGCGGTAAACTGGAAGAGACTCTTATCCGAATGGCGGACTATTACGAAAAGGAAAAAAAGAGAAAAGGGCAAATCAAATCGGCAACGTCATATCCGAAAATCGTTCTGGCGATTTGTCTTGTCGTCGTTGTGGTTTTGCTTATCTGGATTATGCCGAAGATGATTTCGATGGTGTCCGAAGATAAGTTGCCACTGGTCACGAAAATCCTGCTGAAAATCAAGGACTTCATCATGAAGGACTACATACTGATTATCGGCATCGTCGCCTCGCTTATTATTTTCATCCCGATCGTTAAGCGAATCGAGGCGGTTGACCTTTTCGTTTCCAAAATGAAAGTCAAAATGCCGGGCATCGGAAAATTGCAAAAAATGATTTATACGTCGCGTTTTGCAAGCTCGCTTTGCACGCTGACGAGTTCGGGCGTACATCTTCTCGACGCGCTGACGATGGTGTCGGAGATGATGGACAACACTTACGTATCAAGGCAGATCGACGATGCTGTCGAAGCAATCCGTCGCGGCGAGTCGATATCCGCCGCGTTGCAGACGGTCGACGCGTTCGACCCGCTGCTTACGACAATGATATTCGTCGGTGAAGAATCCGGTTCTCTGGACGAGGTTCTCGGGCAGACTGCCGCTTATTTCGAAGACGAAGCGGACACTGCAATCAAGAGTCTTACCGCAATGATAAACCCCGCCCTTATGGTTGTAATGGCGGTTGTCATCGGCGTAATACTTATCGCAATACTTATGCCTATGTTCTCGATGTACGACTCGATAGGCACGGATACCGAATAAAGGGCAGATTTGGAGCAAAATTATGATTTACTACTACTTGAACAACGACAAACTCAAAGCGATGTTTGCGACGGCGGGCGGAAAGAGAATTACCGTGAAAGAATTTTACGATATGGATTTCCCCAGTGAATTTCTGAACGACCCGAGCGCAACCAATATCGACCTTCAACTTACCGAAGCGATGCTCGATATGATCCGCAAAAACGATATCAAGTCGAAAGCGGCGAAATTCGTCCTTGAAAACAACAAGATACCGTTCCGCGAGATGATTTTGCCTTACGCAAAGCCGTCGATTCTGTATCCGATAATTTCGGCGGAACTTTTCACGGATAAAAAACTTGCGGAAAGTCACACCGTCGACTTTGTCGAGATTGACAGAAATATCGAAGATCCCGACGAAGAGATGCAGGAAGCCGCGCTGAACTCCCCCGAAGAGGGCGAGGAAGAACAGGAAGAGAAGAGCAAAAAGAAAAAGAAAGCGAAAAAGGCGCGTCTTATGATCACGTACATAGACAACCTTGTCATCGAAAACCTGAAAAAGTGCTGCCGCGAAGTCGGCATGAAACTTACGGCAATCGATATTTCGCAAAGCGCGCTGTCGAAACTCGTCGATTTTATGAAAGAAGACCTGCCGCAATATTTCGTGCTTGTCGACTATCGCATGACGACGATTACGTCGTATCTTTTCGCGGATTACAAGCACGTCTTCTCGCTGTCGAAACCCATTTATTCGATGCCCAACGAAAACTATGCGAACGAAATGGCGTTTTTCATCAACGACTTTTCCGGCATCGTGAGCGAGGCGATTCAGTTCTTCCGCTCGAAATATACCGATTACAAATTCGACGACGTGTTTATCACGGGCGACCTTGACAGGTTCCAGTCGGTTGAAAGCGACCTTTACGGTTTCATGGGGCTTAACGTCAAGATGCTTCCCGTACCCGAAAGCGTATCGGGCGTCGAGCAGCTTGATTTCAACGCGCTTTCACCGCTTATCGGCACAATGCTCAAATAACGAGGTGGATTATGGCAAAGAGAAAGAGAAACATAGATTTTATCGCCGCGCAAAAGGCGATTGGAAAATCGGGGCAAAGCACCTCGTTTGAGTTTATTCTTGTCGTTACGGTCGTCGTGGTGGCATGCGCGATGGTCGGGTGGTATCTTGTGGCGCGTTCGCAGTACAACACTGCCGTGTCCGACCTTGAATCTGCCAAGACGGAACTCACCAACCAGAAAAACACGCTTGCCAAGAACGAAGACAAGTTCAAAAACTTCACGGTGGTGCTTGACAAAAACGGCAACCCCGTGACGAAAGGCACCGACAAATACGGCAACACGATTTACCAATACGAGTCGTTGACGGAAGTCGCGACGCGCGTTGCAAACGCACTTGCGGGCGCGCAGGCAACGTCGAAAGAAGCCGACGCCGCGATAAACCTTACCGGCACGATTTTCGACATAATCTTCACAAGCGCGAACAAGACGGAGTGCAAGGTGACGCAGTTCACTTTCACCAACGGAAGGATCACGTTAAAACTTACGGGCAAGGGTTCCCAGTCGATGCGAAACTACGTTTCGGCGATTAAGGAAAACGGCAGCGGCTATATTCAGAGCGTTGAGCCGTCGATGGACACCGCTACCGATTTTTCGGTAAGTTTCGACGTCGTGAACGATAAACTTTTCGGCGGCAGCGACAAATAAGGAGGACGGGAAAATGACGATTAACAGAAAAGAAAAAATATTGATTTTCGTGCTTATCCTGTTCCTGCTTGTAGGCGGCACGTACACTCTTGGCATCATGCCGAAAAACAACGACAAAAAAACCGCTCAGGAAGAGTTGCAGACGGTCGAAGGCGACATCGCGAAGGTCAAAAAGCAAATCGACGCGGTGAGCCCGGCAAGGTACAACAAGCTCGTTGAAGAAATCAGACAAAACGAGGCGGCGTTGAAACAACTTACCAGTCCGAGCAACAACCTTAATGAAGAACTTATACCCAGCAATATGCCCGGACATCAGGATTCTGTGGCGATTGCGGAAACGCTGTACAAGTTCTTTGGCGACCTTGGTTTCAACGTTGAGATAAGCCTTGGCAGGCCCGTCACGACGTCCACCAAAAAGGTTTACACCATATCGAGCGCATACAAGACGGACATGCAGACGCTTTACAAGGTGACCGACGCGATCGCGCGCGTGAAGTCGTACAATCTGACGTATCTTTCGATGACGCCGGACGGAAACGACGTTTCGGGCACGTTCACGATGACGATCACGTACATTCTGAACGAATAGCACGACATTACTTGTGCGGAAGCGGCACCTTAAAATAAAGGATATTATATTATAATATAACAACAAGTTACGAAAACGCGCGAAAGGCAATAATGGTGGGTTTCCCTTCCGGGAGATTGCCACAGCATCGCAAACGATGCTTCGCAATGACATTATTTTCGAAAGCGCAGTCACAAAGATAAGACGGGAAAAATAAAAAAGTACGATTGACGGAAGGAGGTCAATTATGCTGACGTTATTAAAAAATATAGAAAGGTTTAACAAGCGGTACAATAAAAAACGCGGCAGCGCGATGCTTATGGTACTTATGACTATGGCGATTATTATCGTCGTAGGCACTTCTATGCTCTTTGTGACGCTTTCCTCCTTCTCGAACAGCATTGCGGACACCCAGCAGGAACGCGCGTACAACGCCGCACTCACGGTTTCGGACACGTTGAAAGGCTCGACGCAACTCAACACGATTATCGAAACCTACTTTACCAAAATCAAAGAAAACGGCTTTGCCGAGGTTCAGTTTTACAACGATACCGATTTTGATAACCAAGCGGTGAATTATACGATAGTCAACGGCGTGAAAGTTTACGTCACGTTGTCGAAATCGCCGAACAGCAGCGCAAGCAAAATCGACAAAGTTCTTGTCGACATAAAAGGCGTCAAAGGCTCGCAGGAAAGCACGGTAAGTTTTGAGGCGGACTCTGTACCTGACGGGACCTCGACCACGATTCAGGACACGTTTGGCAACTCGTTTGTTGTCAGCAACAATATGGGCTCGTCGGTTACGTCGCCGTATCAGATTTATAAGCGTATCGAAGGCGACGTATCAATCAACTGTTTTGATACTGAAAACGGTGAACGCGTGATGAAGACGCGTATATTCAACCCCGTTGTTCTGGAAGGCGTGACGGGCAGTGTTTATGCCAACGGCGACCTTATCATCGGCGCGCCCGACAATATGCTGAGGGTGCAGGGCAACGTGTACGTTGACGGCAACCTTACAATCAGGGGGCTTGCGCTTGGCGTAAATCTTCCCGCGCTGACGAAAAAATACTACGCAAAGAAATACCTTTATTATTACACCTACGCGTATGGTGAATTTGGAAGCATTGCGGTTCCGCCAAACAATAATGCCGGATATAAAAATTCGAGTACGACAAAACTTGGCGAGGCAATGTACGAAAAGTTGAGTGACGGCACATATAGACCTATTCAAACGTATGACAAGCTTTCGCACTTCACACTGATGGATCTTGCGGGCGACGCAAACGAATATACTTTCTGGACGAAAAACTACGGTGAAAACAATACCACCGGCAGTTATACGTGGGAACAAGTCACGATTACGCTCAGGGTAAAAGACAAAAACGGAATCTGGCAGAATATCGATGCGGAATATAACCAGGGCGGCATCAATAACGCGCAATATCTCGGCGCGTCGATGTACTCCGACAAAGAAGGGGACGGCACCCCCATCATGCAATATCCGCAGGGCGGCAATATTTATTGCAGCGGCGACATTATCTTTGACACCGTCAACGTCGGCAACGTTTTCTCGTTTGACGCAGGTGTTTTCAATACCGGTTCCACCGACGCAGGTCATGAAGATCAGGACGAAAAACCCGATGCTTCCGCCCTTGATAAAATCAACAAGTGGTTAAGCGAACATCTTGGTATCGACCTTGTTAACCCAAGGTTCCCGTATTACAGCTATGCCTACAACCTTAACGGCACAGGCGACGGCACAATTCCCGTCCACACAAAGATTGAGGGCGACGTATTTTGTCAGGGACGCATGATTATCGCGCCCGAAACACAAAAGTCTTATATTAACTATAAGGACGAACAATGGCTTGGCATAGCATCAGACCTTTCAAACAAAGAAAAGTACATAAACGGGACGGTTGTTGCAAGCGACGACTTTGTCTTAAAGGACAGCGGCGCGTTTTTGAGCCAAATCAAAGACAAATGGCAGCAAGTCACGGGCAAGAAATGGGGCGATGCGTTTGACTTCGGCACGGTAAAACTTGATGTGACATTGAACAGATTCTATACCAATGAGTTGGTTGATGATGACGACAATACGCTTGCAGAATACAGCGGAAATATGGCGTCGTTTATCGAGGCATATAAGCAGGCTTATGGCAAGGAAAAATTAAGCAATAGCGAGTCGATAAAACGCCTTAAAGATAAGTTTGAAGAACTCGGAAAAGACGGGTATTCATACCTTTTGGGCAACGATTACACGCAGTTTGGCAACGGAAACGGCCTGAACGGTGCCGATATTATAGAGAAAAACAATACAATATGGTATGATTTCCGCAAGCCCGAATTCAGCGCGACTTCCAACCTTTATATCCAGAACTCGCCGATAAGAAAAGGCACGTCGTGCGGTGATATTGAACACAAAAACAGCAATGGCGTTGACCCGTGCACACTTGAAAAGTACGCGTCCGATGACAAATACCGCGTTGTCGAGAACGTTGCCGAAAAAGATAATACCCGCACGAAAGTGGGCGGCATATCTTACACTGCCGCACTTTCCGTCAGATACTGCGAAATTACCGTCAACAACGTATTTTGCGACGGCACAATCAGCGTGCTTTCCAGTGACCTTGGAGATGTAAAAGAGAAGGTACACTTTGTAAATTCGGCGGCGGTCAATGTGAAAAACAATTATTTCGGCAGCGACTTTGTGAAAAATGAACTTAAAAAAGTCTCGATTAAGGACTTTTTGGAAAAAGTTTTGCGTTTGTCCGACGACAAAATTTTGGAAGAGTATTTCGATGTGGAAGACGAGGACGACGACGATAATGCATTCAAGGGCGAAACAAACTTTGTTTTTGACGTCCGGGACGACAGTACTCATGACAAAAAGGTAGTTATTATTCGTGCGCATTACGAAATGACCGAAACGGTTACTTGGACAAATAGTCAAACAAAGGACTCTTTTGAATTTGTATCATCGGAAGGACCATATTTGGTTTGGGAAGATAATTGTGGCAAGTTCATACAAAAAGATGGACAGGATCCTTCATGGACAAAAAGTGAAGAATATTCCAAAGGAAAATTCGTTGCAGATTTAGTGTATTGCATTGAAGGTAATGCTACCGATAAGTTGATAAAATCCGATGGAACAATCATAGACTATGATAAACGCGAAGATCTTGGTTTGAACCCTGCGGAAGAAGCCCTTGTAAAGTATCTTTACGAATCAAAAGATAGTGGAATTTATAAGTACGCTCTCAGTCTTACGCAAACGGCGTTTATAGATTACGATAATACTTTTGACTATAAGCAGTTTTTAATTGATAACAAAGTTAATGGTATAACAACATCGCCAAGTACTCCTAATATAAAAGACGGCGATATTGTACAAAAAGAATCAATTTCAGAGGATTGCAGGCGTTGGCACGTACATAAAGTAACACATGAATGGGTTAAAACAGTAACAAGAAACACTACAGCCAGTGTTTCATTGAGTTTAAAACCGTTTGCGAGTATTACCGGAGGAAAAGGACTTGCAGGTTATGACAAACAGTCTTACGTGCTGAGCGGAAACGATATTTTGGAAAGTGAGTTCCTTACTACCGAATACCTTATCACAATGTTCAGCAACGGCGCGAACGACTTTGACGGCATCGATCTCAACGCTTTGTTGGGCGCGGCGGCAAACGGACTTGTCGGCTCGGCAATCATAGGCGGCAAGTTAAAGACGTTTGGCGTAGGCAGTACGTCAAATCAGTTTGACGCAATGAAAGGCACTACAAAGGCGTTCAACGAAGGCTTATACGGCATGTATCTTGTCGTGGATAATAGATATTCCTTGGTTGACAACGCCGCGACCGTAAAGGCGATTTTTGAAGAAATCAAGTCGCCGGAATTTGCAACCGTCGTGGAAGCGAACGCCAATCAGGAACAAGCCAAAGAGAATGTCAAGAAAATCCTGGCAGATTTGAAAGAAAAGGGCGATATCGAAGAGTACAATACCTTCGATATTTATGGCTCAATCAACGAGTATGATAGATATTTGGGCATTACGAGTGGGAAAAACGTCAAAGATTATATATGCGCAAATAACGATAAACTGACAAAAAAATATGTAAGATCATCTTTCAAAAAGCCTGATATAAATAACGTGATGACTTACTTGCAGACGCTTACATTCCCGGATTCTGATCCTGAAAAATGGTGGAATATCGAAAGATGGTATTTTGTAGAACATTCTGATAAGGTTGAGGATGATAGTGGTTTAAGGTTGATGGATTTTTACAACAAAGATAAAGCGAACAGCCCACACCTTCGTGCAGACAGCACTTTTGCCATCGACGAAAAATACAATCAAACGTTCACGGGATTGAAAGATAAGGAACTGGACGGCTTTGATCGTGTTGCGGTGCGTTCGGAAGTACAATATACGATAAAGCAAAATACGTACTTCAATTTTGAAGCAAGCAATACGCAAGTCGTGTTCGGAGCGTCCACGGATGGTGTTGACAAGAGGGCTCGTATGAACTTCCTTATCGACACGTCGGAAAAAGACATTTATGTGTTTTTCCATTGCAAGGCGCTTGATAAATCAAAGGACAAGAAAGAACAAACAAGGTTCTTGTTCCAAAAATGTTCGTTCCAGGTGACGGGTAAAAACAATGCATACCTTATGCTTGTTGACGACACTTCCTTTGCCGCAAATGCGTACAGCCTGGAAATAAGCAATACAATGCTTTCCGAGGACAAGACGGACGAAAAAATCGGCACGCATTTCAAGTCGAACACATACCAAAAATATGTTGCACGATTCAAGGAGCATGGGGGCACTGTGTCCGCATTTGATTTAGTTGCTCTTACGAATGCAATACAACTGAAAGCATTGCCTGACGGCGATCCGGCAAAAGTCGGCAATATGTTCATAATTGGTATGGGCAGAAACTACGTCAAGTTCGGACGTGGCGGCTCGGTCAACGCGATGGTTTATATCCCCAACGGCATGTATTCCAACGAATCGTCGGGTCTTTTCAACTCAATCCCGATCGGAAACTCGGGCAATAACGAGGCGTCCATTGTTGCAAAAGATATTTATATCGGCGGAAGTAGCCGCGGACAACTGATTTTTTCAAGCTACGACGCGGCAAAAATCGGCAGCAAGAACAATAATAGTTCAGGCTTGGTTATGGACGGTTTGATTAACCCCGACACGGTGTCGCACGACACGAAATGGGTTGCGGGCGATTACTATTACGGCTAAAATGAGAAAGGTTTTGAAACGCTTAAAACTGAATAAAAAAGGCTTTACCTTTGCCGAATGTATCGTTGCAATCGCGTTGTTTGCGATCGTCGGCACGCTGGCTTTCACCATGTTCAACACGGCGACGCGCTATATGTCCAAGGCGAAAAAGGAAGAAGCCAAAAGAGCGCAGGCGCAGGAGCAGGCTCTTTTGAACACGTTCATGTACAAGGAAGACGACGAGGTAAAGGGATATATCATTTATCCGAGCCGCGTTTTGCAGGTGTCGTACATCAGCACGTCAAAAGGCAACGTGCCGCAGTACTCAGTGGTGCTTAATTACGACACCGATTACGGCTCGGTACCGTTTGCGGTTGCGGTCGAAAAAAACGGCGCCCCCAAAGTGCCATATCACCACAATATCACAAGATATCAGGTGACGTCGGACAAGGGCACAAAACGTATACTTTTTGTTTATGACGACGATATCGATTACGACCTGAACAATCCGGAAGAAGTCAAAAGTAATGTTCTTACGCTTGACGAAGTAGATAGGTACTTTAAAGATTAAAATGAGAAAACTCGCAAAAATCTTAAAAAATAAAAAAGGCTTCACCTTGGTCGAAGCGATCGCGGTCGTCGCCATTATGGGTATTCTCGCAACGGTTATCGGCGGGCTGGTCACGGCGGGCACGACGGCTTATATGCGCCAGAAAGAAAACGCCGCCGCAAAAGACCTTGGCACAATCGTCCAGAACGAAATCAAGCGGGCGGCAAGGTCGTCGGTTGAGGTATATTTGCAGGGTGAGAACGACAATCTTCCTTCTGCCGACAACGAGATTGCAGACGATGGCGTTTTAATACCCCATACAATGAAAAACATGCCGACAAAAGAGCACAGTGTGTTTTTCTCCAAAAACGGCAAGCTCTTTTATGCAAAGGGCAACGAAGAACCCCAGGAATACTTCACTGATCCTAAGCGGGAGGCGGAAGGACGCGCGTTTTACGGCAGTTTCACGATTGAGGTTTATTTCAAGGCGATCGTCAACACTTTTGATGAGATTACGTCCATCAAGGTGTTCTGCGACGTCTATAACGCCAAAGGGCAAAAAAAATTCGACTCCCCGGGGCTTGAAATCGACTTTATCGAGGCGGATTACAGCCAGTCGGAAGGCAAAAAATTCGTAGGGATTTTCAGTTTCGAGCAGGGCAATAGCGACGCAATCGAACCAGACGGCGACGGTTATAAATACAAAAACATGCTGGTCGAAGGAGATAGAAACAAAAAGTTCGCCAAATTCTATTTCAGACTCAAGGAAAACGGTTGATAAATGGAACTTGGCCATCTGTTATTCACGATATTTTCCGCATTTTTCGGGCTTGCGGTCGGCAGTTTTCTGAACGTTTGCATTTACCGCATTCCCAAAGGCACGTTTTTCACCGAAAAACACAGTTATTGTCCGAAGTGCGGGCAGCCGCTGAAATGGTACGACATGGTGCCGGTTTTCAGCTGGATTTTTCTTGGCGGAAAGTGCAGGAATTGCAAGGAAAAAATCTCCGCAAGGTACCCGATTGTGGAGTCGCTCAACGCCGTATTGTGGACGTTGTCGGCATATTTTATCGGGCTTAACGCCAACGCGTTCATATACGACGCGCTGTTTTCGGCGCTCATCGTGATGACGTTCATAGATATCGACACGAAAGAAATCCCGAACGGCATCGTCGTGTTCATCATAATTTTGTCGATCCCGCTGTTTTTCACGGCGAAGGACGTTGTGTGGTGGCACAGGCTTGTGGGCGCGGTGGTTATCAGCGTGCCGCTTTACGTGATTGCGCTCGTGACGGGCGGCATCGGCGGCGGCGACATAAAGCTTTATTTTGCGCTGGGGCTTGTGTTGGGGCTTTACCCGACGCTTGTGTCGGCGTTTATCGCGATAGTGTCGGCGGGGCTTATCGGCGGCGCGCTATTACTGACGAAAAAGGTCAAAAAGGGGTACGAGCTTCCGCTTGGTCCGTTTATCGCGCTTGGTGCGGTGGTCACGGTTTTTGCGGGCACGCCCATAATCGACGGCATAAAAAACTTATTTGGAATATAATATTTATATCATAAGGAGAAGAGATGCAAAGAGGAGCAAGTTTAGGCGACATCCTGTTGGAGAAAGGCTTTATCAAGCAGGCGCAACTGGATGACGCAAAACGTTGGCAAAAAACACATCCCAACGAAAAAATCAGCGCGATATTGTTGTCGCGCGGCATTATCACCGAGGACGAGATGCTCTCAGCAATGGCGGAGCGTTTCAACACGACCTATATAAATACGGAGCTTGTCGTCCGTCGTCCCGAAATTCTGAAAAACATACCTGAGCAAATCGTCAAAAAGCACTGCATAATGCCGCTTGACGTGAAGGCGGGGCAGATAATAATCGCCACGCACGATCCGCACGACATCGGCGCGTTCGAGGACGTAAAGATGGTCACGCGTATGGACGTCGGTTTTGTCCTTGCGCCGCAGCGTATCATCGAAAGCGCGATTGAAAAGTACTACACCAACGCCGGCAACTTCTTCGTGTCGGACGAAGCGACGCAAAAGGTTGTCCAGCAGACTTCGGCGGCAACCCAGCAAAAGTTGTCCGAAATCGAAAGCCGCGTTGACAACACGCCTGTCGTCAAACTTATCAACAGCCTTATCACGCAGGCGTACATGCGCCGCGCGTCTGATATTCATATTGAGCCGTTTGAGGAGCAAATCCTTGTCCGCATGCGTATCGACGGCGAGCTTGTCGAATGTATGCGTTTGGACATTTCCACGCTTAACAGTATCGTTTCGCGTTGTAAAATCCTTGCGGGCATCAACATTGCTGAAAAGCGAATCCCGCAGGACGGCCGTATCGACTTCAACAACGGCGACATCAACATCGACCTTCGTGTCAACACGCTGCCCACGATTTACGGTGAAAAGGTCAACATGCGTCTTCTTGCAACCGAGGACGCCGCTCTTATCACACTTCCCGACCTTGGCATGCCCGACAAACTGTTTAATCAGTTCTCCCGCATCATCAAAGCGCCGAACGGGATCATTCTTGTCACGGGGCCTACGGGTTCAGGTAAGTCGACGACGTTGTACGCCGTCCTTAGCGAACTCAACAAACCGAACGTCAATATAACGACGGTCGAAGACCCTGTCGAAAAGCAAATCTTCGGCGTCAATCAGGTGCAAACCAACGCAAAGGCGGGCTTAACGTTCGCAAGCGGACTTCGCGCAATCCTGCGTCAGGACCCGGACATCGTCATGATCGGTGAAATTCGTGATACGGAAACCGCCGAAATCGCAATCCGCGCCGCTATCACAGGCCACTTGGTTTTGTCCACGCTGCACACCAACGACGCCGCGTCAAGTATCGTCCGTCTTATCGACATGGGCGTTGCGTCATACATGGTCGCGTCGTCCGTGAACTGCGTTGTCGCGCAAAGGCTTGTCAAAAAACTTTGCCCGGAATGCAAGAGAAAACGCGAAATCAAGGCGGAAGAAGCCGCAATTCTGAAAGATCCGTCAATCACTCACATTTATGAGCCTGTCGGCTGCCCCCGCTGCGGCAACACCGGCTACAAGGGACGTACCGCAATTTACGAGATTATCGAAATCGACAGCGACCTTCGCCGCATGATATCCGAGGGCAGGACAACCGAGGAAATCCGCGACTTCGCCAAAGAGCACGGCGCAACGTTTTTGGAAGACAGCATCCGCACGCTCATCGGCAACGGCACGACGTCCATGTCCGAGTTTTACCGCCTTATTTACAGCATTTAATAAACGCACTTTATGTCATTGCGAGCGTAAATCAGGGGACCCCGCGGGATACTGTGTACCCGTGGGGAAAAGGAATAAACAAGCAAAAGACAAACAATTGACGTTTACGGCGATTGTTTGGTCAAAAGCGCAGTTTATGACGTATCGCCCGGAAGGGACACCGCTTGTATTAAAAAACTCTGCAACTTTTTGCAGAGTTTTTATATTTATTTTGATGGAAACCATATTTCTTTTGCATTTGGGGGTAGAGCGTCTTTTTTGGACGGCTTTACGTTAGCAAATGCAGAATTCTCGTAACAAAGCGCATTTTTAATTTCGTCAATTTTATCTTTATCACGAATTATTACGTTGTGTTCAAAAGAACTGATTGCCATAAATTACCTATCGTTTTTTCTTATTTTATCACACAATGTCGGCAAAAACAAGCAAAAAAGCGAGGCGTTTGCCTCGCTTAATGTTTTGTTGTTAAAATTAAGATTTAGAGGTTTCAGAGTCATTGTTAGTATCGGGGCCAGCGGGTGCGGCGTAAGCATCGGGAAGAGCGTTGATTGCCGATACGACACCTTGTGCGTTAATTGAATATCCCTTGGTTTTGTAGTCATTTGTTTTGGCACCGAAGCAAACAATTATTGTTGTTTCGTCAGAACTAAGGTATACGCCAAACTTTTCTTTATTAGGTGTTTTAGTATTAGTTATATCTTTGCCCGCAAACTCTTTTTGCACTTCATCAATTAAATCATCAATTTTGTCCGAAACGAATTTATCTGTTGTTTCAGCATCAGCAGAAGCAGATGCGCTTGCGGTATAAATATCAGGGTTTTCAAGGATAAGTCCACTGATAGAAGTAGCAATTTTGTTCGCTTGGGTGTAGTTTGCCTTGTCTGTGTTTTTGTTCAATTGTGAAACCGTAACACCGGCGACCGTACCTGCAAGGACTGCCATGATTGCGATTACGACGATAAGTTCAACGAGCGTGAAGCCCTTTTTGTTTTTTCTAAGTTTTAACATTTATGTTAATCCTCCA